>Ga0137418_10000016_pt1 | contig 106369 bp, 90 predicted proteins | sample CZODoug3_1_2_16f_FD_122242 | JGI IMG/M metagenome (GOLD analysis project Ga0137418, IMG submission 122242) | Vadose zone soil fungal communities from Angelo Coast Range Reserve, California, USA - CZODoug3_1_2_16fungal (Hybrid Assembly) | ecosystem: Environmental > Terrestrial > Soil > Vadose...
TGGTGAAGGCCCGGGTGATGACCTCGAGCGACTCGTCGAAGCGCGCGTCGGCCTCCTCCATATCGACGCAGAAGCCGGCGAATTCGTTGTAGCGATAGCCCTTGCCGACGCCGAAATCGAGCCTGCCGCCCGACAGCAGATCCAACGTCGCGGCCTGCTCGGCCAGCAAGACCGGGTTGTGCCATGGCAACACCATCACCGCGGTGCCGAGCCGCAATGTGGTCGTTCTCATCGCGAGACAAGTGAGCAGGGTGAGCGTGGCCGAGACTTGATTCCAGCCGGTGAAATGGTGCTCGACCGAAAAGCTCGAATGGTAACCGAGCGCCTCCGCCTCGACGTTGAAATCGAGATAGTCGCGAAAGCCCTGGCCGGTCTCCGGGCCAAGCTCGGTGTTGCCGGCTTGCGGCGAACATAACAGTCCGAAGCGCATTTGTATCTCCATCGGTTGAGCGGATGGAGAACGCGCCGATCCATCCGCGCCCCCCAGCAAAGTGTTCAGCTTATAATTCTCAAAACGCAACCGAATCGCTTGCGGATATCACTGATGACATCCTCGGAAACATCTTCCGGCCCTTTCGTCGCCGGCGCGCTGGTGCTGGTGACGTTGTCTGCACCGCGCGAGAAGTTTTGGGGAGCGATCCTTTCGCTTTCGTCAGCGGGAATATCGTTGCGCGGGTGCGAATTGGTTTCGTTTGAGGACTTCGTGGCCCTGACGAGATCGGGCGAGGGTTTTACGCCCGGGGTGGTCTTCTTTCCCATGCACCGAGTGGAACGGATGGAGATCGATACCTCGGTTAGCGGGCTGCCTTCTCTCGCTGAGCGCTTCCGTACGGCAACCGGAGTGGATGTGGCGCCGTTGCTGGGCGGAACTCCGGGGCCTACCGCTTGAAGGTCTCTCACGTCTTGACCGCTCCCAACCAGCTCACTCTGTTGCGCATGGTGTTTATTCCGTTCATCGTAATGAGGCTGATTGACAGAGATTACAAGCAGGCTCTCGTGCTTTTGGTGGTGGCTGGGTTGACGGATTTGTTCGACGGATTTCTGGCGCGCCGATTGCACCAGCAAACACGGATTGGGCAGTACCTCGATCCTATAGCGGACAAACTGCTACTGAGCACGCTGTTCATGGTGCTGGCGATCCTCCATTTGATTCCGTGGAAATTCACGGTAGTCGTCTTCAGCCGTGACATCGGCATTTTGGGGGTCAGCGCCGTGCTCTTCGCTATCGCCGGGCTACGCGACTTCCGCCCGAGCATCTTCGGCAAACTCAACACACTCTCGCAGATTGCGGCGGTGTTTTTCGTCATGCTGTATCTGGTGATGCCATCGCCGTGGGTTGGGTCTGCCAAGACGGTTTTTCTCCGGATGACCTTCGCCTTCACCATTCTTTCCGCTCTCCACTACGTAATTCTCGTAGGCCAGCGCATGCGCGCTCTGGGTGCGGAGCATGCACCGCCCGATCAGATGAAACCCGCTGCATAGTCACCGCCCCCTGTTGGATTTGACCCTGTTTCCGCTTCCCCCCTAGAATCGAACTTCGCCCTGATTCATGCCCTTACACCTCTACAACACACTCTCCGGCAATGTGGAAGAGTTCCGCCCGCTGCGCGATAACGAGGTTCGCATGTACGCGTGCGGGCCGACCGTGTACGACTACGGCCACATCGGTAACTTCCGTACATTTGTGGCGGTGGATTTGCTCAACCGATTTCTACGGCAGAGCGGATACGACGTGCGCTACGTCATGAACATCACGGACGTCGACGACAAGATCATTCGCAATGCAGCACGCGACGGGCTGAGCGTGCGGCAGTATACCGCTCCTTATGACAAGGCCTTCCAGGAAGACTCCGATGTGCTCAACATCCGGCGGCCGGAATCCATGCCGCATGCCACCGACTACATCGGCGGGATGGCAGAGTTCGTCACTGATTTGGAGCGAAAAGGCTACGCCTATCGCACCGAGGACGGGTCTTACTATTTCCGCATTGCGAAGTTTGCGGACTACGGCAAGCTTTCGAAGCGCGATTTTGCGGGCATGACGGACGGCGCCCGCGTGGATGTGGACGAATACGAGAAAGACAGCGCCCGCGATTTTGCACTGTGGAAGGCGCCCAAGCCGGGAGAAGCCTCGTGGGATACGGCTATTGGCCCAGGACGTCCCGGTTGGCACCTCGAGTGTTCAGTGATGTCGATGGCCGCGCTGGGAGACACGCTGGATCTGCATGCGGGCGGGGAGGACCTGATGTTTCCCCACCACGAAAACGAAATCGCGCAATCCGAAGCGCTAACCGGCAAGCCTTTCGCGCGCTTTTGGATGCATGCGCGCTTCTTGCTGGTCGAGGGCGAGAAGATGTCAAAGAGTTCGGGCAACTTCTTCACTCCTCGGGATTTAATCTTGAAGGGGTACAAGCCCTCGTCAATCCGATATTTGCTCACGTCGGTTCCCTATCGCAATCAGCTCAACTTTACGTTTGATGGATTAAGGCAGGCGGCGGCTTCGGTGGAGAGGCTGCGAAACTTTCGCCAGCGCCTGACCGAAGGAAGCTTCCCTGAGGGCGAGGATGCAGAATTGCGCAAGCTTGCCGAGGAGACTTCGTCGCGTATGAAAGCCGCCCTCGAAGACGACCTGAATACCGCGCAGGCACAGGCCGCGATTTTCGAAATGGTGCGCGCGGCGAATGTAGCTATGGATGGCGGCCAGATGCGGAAAGCCAACGCCGAGCCCTTTCTGGCCGTGCTGAACCAGTTTGATGAGATCTTCGCCGTGCTCCACGACGATGACGCTGCCAAAATCCGGAGCATTATCGAATGGGCGAAGGCATCAGGACGAAAGGACATCTCGCCGGAGGCTCTGGCGGCTGCGGGCGCGTCGGGACCTTCGGACGAAGCGGTCGCAGGCAAGATCGCCGAAATGGAACAAGCACGCAAGGCAAAGAACTTTGTGCTTTCCGACAAACTACGCGCGGAACTCGCCGCCGACGGCATCGTCGTGGAAATCACCAAAGACGGCATACGCTGGAAGAGAAAGTAGCTATTCGCAGGCCTGCGCCAGCCGCAGAATCGTTGCTTCGTCGAAATGCTTGCCCAGAATCTGGACACCGATTGGCAACCCGGCCTTCGTAGGCGCGCCGGGCACGGAGACTCCCGGAATTCCCGCCAGGTTCGCCGTCACCGTATAAATGTCAGCCAAGTACATGGCCAGGGGGTCGCCTGACTTCTCACCCAGTTTGAAAGCGGCCGTAGGACTCGCGGGCGTGACTAGTGCGTCCACTTTCTGGAACGCCTCTTCGTAGTCGCGCGTGAGCAGGGTACGCACGCGCTGCGCTTTCAAGTAGTACGCGTCGTAATATCCTGCGCTAAGCGCGTAGGTGCCCAGCATGATCCGGCGTTTGACCTCGGCGCCAAACCCGCCGTCGCGCGTCTTGCGATACAGATCGGATAGCGTACGTGCCTCGGGGCTGCGGAAGCCGTAACGCACGCCATCGAAGCGTGCAAGATTCGCGGACGCTTCGGCCGTCGCCACGATGTAGTAAGCAGGAATGGCGTAGGCCGAGTGTGGCAAGGAAACGGGAACAACCTCGCAGCCCTTTCCGGCAAGCTTCTGAATAGTCGCCTCGACGGAAGTTCTTACTTCAGCATCCAGTCCTTCGCCAAAACACTCCTTCGGCACACCAATGCGGAGACCCCGAACGTCTCTCTCCAGCTCTTCAACGTAATCCAGAACCGGAACATCGGCGGACGTGGAGTCCATCGGATCGCGTCCGGCAATCGTTCGCAGCACCAGAGCCACGTCCTTGACTGTCCGGGCCAGAGGGCCGATATGATCTAGGGAAGATGCGAAGGCGATCAGGCCATAGCGGGAGACGCGGCCATAGGTGGGCTTCAGACCCAGAACGCCGCAAAAGGATGCCGGCTGACGAATCGAGCCGCCTGTATCGGAGCCGAGCGTGGCAACGGCCATGCCCGCGGCTACCGCAGCTGCCGAGCCACCGGACGATCCTCCCGGAACGCGCTCCAAATCGCGCGGATTATGTACAGGCCAGTAGGCGGAGTTTTCGTTCGAAGACCCCATGGCAAATTCGTCGCAATTCAGCTTGCCCAAAATCACTGCTCCGGCAGCTTCCAGCCTCGCCACAGCCGTGCAGTCGTAAGGCGGGATGTAATTTTCCAGAATCTTCGACCCCGCAGTAGTGCGAAGGCCGCGCGTGACCATCACGTCCTTGATTGCGACTGGCACTCCCCCGAGCGGCGGGAGCGGCTCCCCCTTCGCAGCCGCCGCGTCCATGCGCGAAGCCTGCGCCAGCGCGCGTTCCTTCGAGAGCATAAGATACGCACCAATTTTGGTGTCCTCGCTCGCAATCCTCGCGTAATGCGCTTCAGCCCATGCCGAGGCAGAGGTGCTCCCGTTCTGCACAGCGGAGCGGGCGGCATCGATGGTGAGTGTTGTCAAATGCATGTTCTTGCTGATTCCAATTCCTTGTCCGCGAACTTTGTTCGCAAACTTTGTTGGGAGCGATCTATTTCTCAATCACCTTCGGTACTTCGAAGAACGTCCCATCGCTCTCCGGCGCCCCACTCAACGCGGTCTCCGGCGTGAATGACTTTCGCAGACCTTCGGGCACATCATCGCGTCGCGCATAGGCGAAGCGCGCGCTACCGGTTTTGTTGGGATCAACACCAAAGCGATCGGAGACCTGCGCCATCGGCGCCACATCTTTGGTGTCGAGTTCATCCAAACGGTCGACATAACCAAGAATGGCATTCAGATCCCGCAACATGCGCGGGCGCTCTTCCTCGGTCAGCTCCAGGTTGGCCAGGTCAGCCACATAGGCAACGTCTTTTTCGGTAACCTTCATCTCTGGCTACGCTCCCCTGCCACTACAAACGCGATCCCCAGCACGCGCCCGTTCGAATATTGATTGATCGTCGCCAGATACCGCGGAGCCAACGTCTTCAACTGGTCGCGCCAACCGCGGTCCGGCACTTCCACGCGCAGGATGCGGTCTTCCAGGGAAGTGTCGCGGGTCTTTTCCGCCACCATCGCGCCGCAGGCCAGCGGCCACGCCAGCAGAGCGCTTTCCTCCGCGCCCGTTTGCCGCAATACTTGTGCCACCATTTTCTGTAGACCGGAACCCGCCTGCTGCATAGCATCACCCAGAGAAACCACGATTCTAGCATCCGCCCCGCCCACGATTCCGAGTGGGCTATAGAGGAAATTCCTCCTGCGCCCAAGCCATCGCCTGTTCCTTGGATTGCAACCGCCCCTCGAGCTGCGCATCTTCCACGGCCGCCAGAATCTTCTTGAATTGAGGACCTGGCTCATAGCCATGTGCAATCAAATCGGCGCCCGTCACCAATGGCGCTGGTCGCATCGTCTCCGGCGGCATAGTGGCAAGCTTTTCGCGCGCAAAGGTGTAGAGAGATAGATCACCATGGCTGGCGACGCAATCGAGCCGATGCTGTTCCACGTGTTCTTCGATTTTGGGCAACCGCAGAAACTTCTTCAGCGTCGATTCCTTCATGCGCTGCAAATCGCCAAACCGCATGTGCTGCTGAATCAGGGCCAGAATCTGCTCCGTGTCAGCATTCGAGAATCGTAGCCGCCTGCAGATTTCCGCCGCCATCTTGACGCCAATTTCCACGTGCCCATCAAACCGAATACGGTCGGGCGCCACCCGGAACGTCGGAGGCTTCCCCACGTCGTGCAGCAACGCACCCCAAGCTTGCGTGCGGGAGCAGGGGTGCGGGAGATTTTCCAGTAGCAGTAGCGTATGCTGCCACACGTCTCCTTCGGGATGGTATTGCGGCGGCTGCGCAACTCCTTTCATGGCGAAGATCTCCGGCAAGACTTCTGGAAGAAGGCCGGTAACATCGAGCAGCTCGAAAGCAGTCCGTGCGCGCCCTTCACTCAACATTTTGTTCAGTTCGTCCGCAACGCGTTCGCGGCTCACCTGATGAGTTTGCGGCGCCAACTCACGGATGGCCGAAAACGTAGAAGGCTCGATCTGATACCCCAATCGCGCCGCGAAGCGAACCGCGCGCAGCAACCTGAGCTTATCTTCGGTAAAGCGCCGCTCGGGATCACCAATGGTGCGCAGGATCTGCGCCTCAAGATCCCTCCGCCCGCCAACGTAGTCCAACACCTCATCACTGAGCGGATCGAGCAGCAACCCGTTGATCGTGAAGTCGCGCCGCTCCACATCTTCGCGCGCATCCTGGCTGTAGCGGACAGAATCCGGACGACGGCCATCCGAGTAGCTTTCGTCGCTGCGGAAGGTCGCCACTTCCACCGTCCAAGTCTTATCCGGTGAGGGAACCAACACGACCCCGAACTGTGCGCCAACCGCGTATGTCTCCGGAAAAAGAGACATCACCTCTTCCGGCTTGGCTCGCGTGGTCACGTCGTAGTCGGACGGTTCCCGTCCAAGAATCACATCTCTCACGCACCCGCCGACGAGGAAGGCAGGAAAGCCCGCATCGCGCAGGGTACGGATCACCGAAATGGCATGGGCTTTCATTTAAACTGAAAAGCAGACTTCATTATGCCCGACGCCTTCATCCTCGGCATCGAGACCTCTTGCGACGAAACCGCTGCCGCAGTCGTGCGCTCTGGCGAGGAAATCGTGTCGAACGTCGTGGCATCCCAGATCACTCTGCACCAGCCCTACGGCGGCGTGGTCCCGGAACTAGCGTCCCGGGAGCACCTGCGCGCGATCGTCCCAGTCGTCCGCCAAGCGTTAGAAAAATCCAAGCAAGCTTACTCAACTCTCGATGCGATCGCCGTTACGCAAGGCCCAGGCCTCGCGGGAGCCTTGCTGGTCGGTATCAGCTATGCCAAAGCGCTAGCCTACGCCCTCGAAAAACCTCTCGTCGCGGTCAACCACCTTGAGGGCCATATCCACGCTGTCTTGTTAGAAGACCGCGCCAACGGCAACCATGCGGTGGTGTTTCCCGTGCTCGCCTTGGTTGTCTCCGGCGGCCACACCCACCTCTACCTTGCCGAACGGCGTACTTCTGGATGGATTTACGAAAACGTCGGCCACACACGCGACGACGCCGCTGGAGAAGCTTTCGACAAAACCGCCAAACTCCTCGGCCTCGGCTACCCCGGCGGCCCCATCATCGACCGTCTGTCTCCCTACGGAGATCCCACGGCAGTAAGGTTCGCCTTCTCGCAAATGAAACATCGTGATCGTCGAGATGTAAGTCGAAACAGCGGCGAGGCGGAAGACTCCCGACCGCATTTCGACTTTTCCTACAGCGGCATCAAAACTGCCGTGCTTCGCTATGTGGAAACACACGATATGCGCGAACGAGTGGAGGCGCGCCATAAGGCATTCTCCGCCCTTGCGCAACCGAAACTGGAAGACTACCTCGCGAATTGCGATCAGGAGACGCTCGACCTAATCGCCTCATTCCAGCGGGCCGTCGTCGCGGACCTGATCAGCAAAACTCTGACAGCTGCCCGCGCCTGCAACGCCGCAACTCTATTCGTAACCGGAGGCGTAGCCGCCAACTCAGAACTTCGCCGCACGTTCGAACAGGAAGCCGCCAAAGAGGGTCTGCCAGCATATTTTCCTTCGCGCCCACTCTCGACGGACAATGCAGCCATGATCGCAGCTGCAGCTTATCCACGCTTCCTAGCGCATCAATTCGCCCCATCGGACTTTTGCGCCGAGCCGGGATTGGTGCTGTGCTAGCGGCAGGCGGCGCGAAAAAGGCCCTTTTTTCAGAGGAGGGACTACGAGCCCAGCGCAGCAGCCAGAGTGCTCTCCAATTGCGCCTCAATGTCGATGTCCTTGAGGATGGAAAAATCCGCCCGCGCATCTTCCGCAGGGCCCTTCGCCCCGCATTGCAGACTGGATAGCGCAACAATGGGTATCTGAGCCGTTCGCGGATCGTTCTTCAGAGCGGAAATCAACTCCACCCCCGACATGCGCGGCATCTGGATGTCGGTGATGATGATGTCCGGTTCCAAAGTCTCCAGCATTTCCAAGGCTTCCAGGCCGTTCGTGGCAGCTTCCACCTGAAACCCGCGCTCCTCCAGAAACCGGCAAACCGTATGCCGGATCAGCATGGAATCGTCAACAACCAAGGCGATCTTCTGGGTGGACTTTAGGTGGAGCAAGCGCGGACCTCTGCACCTCTCACACTAGCAAAGTCAGGTCCGCCGGCCAATGCCAGATGGTCTGCAACCCTTACCTTCGTAACCCAGGTAACTGCCAAATTGGGAACCAAGCACACTGTTCCTTGGCCCTCGCTCCCGTTGGCCTGTGAGCAGCTAAGCTTGGTCGCTCTCCTCGTCCTTCTCCACTTGCTCCTCGATGGCCATATCTTTAAACTCACTGGATTCAAACACATCGCCGCATTCGAGGCACTCGACAAACTCCATGTCCTCCTCGCGGCTCACTACTCTTACGCGCGGGTGTTTACAAGCCAAGGTGCCGGTCCTTTCTGGAGCAAACGCTGGCGGCGAGGCGGGAAGAAACGGTCATGAGCCCAAAAAGCAGAGGAAATTGGGCTTATTGTTCGCCAGCCAAGGGAATGTGTCAAGCCCTCTCCGGCCATGTCCTGCGATGGCAGACACCGGCGCCCCAAGACGACCCGACCCGCCAAATCTAAAGCCGACCCTTTTGATCGCCCTTTCTGAACCCATTCAGAACACAATACTTACTGCTCCCGCCCTATTTTCCACAATTCGCTGTCGAGCCTTGCAGAAGAGCCGCAGCGGGCGGTAGAATTGAATTGCGACCAAAACAGTCGGATTTAGTCTAACTTAGGGCTACCAATGCTGAGGCTGACCAAAAAAGCGGATTACGGCCTTATGGCAATGAAGCACCTGGCCGAGCACGCCGACCAAGGGGCTTGCAGCGCAAAGGATATAGCCGAGGAGTACGGCATTCCGCAAGAAGCGCTGGCGAAGATCCTGCAGCGCTTGGCGCGGGCTGGGTTGCTGCAATCGCAGCACGGAACGAACGGCGGGTACACGCTGACGCGGGATCCGCGGGCGATTTCGGCCTATGAAGTCATTCGTTCGATCGATGGACCGCTGTTTATCACCTCCTGCATCACGGTGCGGGGCGAATGTGATCAGTCGGAGCGCTGCACGATTCGCGAGCCGCTGCGCAAGGTGAACCAGAGCATTGAAGACGTTTTGAAAAAGATTGCGCTGTCGGACATGCGCGAAGAGTCCGATACAGAGCATCACCATCATCATGAGGCTCACGTGAGCCTTGCGGATTTAGTAACCATTGGCCATAAGTAGGCCTTGAAGATTCTAGTTCTGTTTTAGGAGAAAGCACGGATGAGCACACTTACTAGCCCCACGACGATTAACTCAGCTGTCCTGGACCAGTCCACAGCGCCCAACGGCGTGAAGCTTCCGGTCTACATGGATAACCACGCCACCACGCCCCTCGATCCTCGCGTTCTGGATGAAATGTTGCCCTACTTCCGCGAGAAGTTCGGCAATGCCGCTAGCCGCAACCACCCGTTCGGCTGGGCCGCCGAAGAGGGCGTTGAGCAGGCGCGCGAACGCATTGCCAAGCTGATTGGCGCAACCGCCAAGGAAATCATTTTCACCTCCGGCGCCACCGAGAGCAACAATCTGGCTATCAAGGGCGTGGCCGAGATGTACCGCGAGAAGGGCAACCATATCATCACGCAGGTCATCGAGCACAAAGCTGTCCTCGATACCTGTAAGCGCTTGGAGAAACAGGGCTACCGCGTCACCTATCTGCCCGTTTCGAAAGACGGCCTGATCGATCTGGAAGAGCTGAAGCGCGCGATTGATGACAAGACGATTCTTGTTTCCATCATGTCCGCGAACAACGAGATTGGCGTGGTGCAACCGATTGCCGAGATTGGCAAGATCTGCCACGAACGCGGTGTCCTGTTCCACACGGATGGTGTGCAGGCCGTAGGCAAGATTCCAATGGACGTGAACAAGATGAACATCGACTTGATGTCCATCACCGCGCACAAGATTTACGGCCCTAAGGGCGTGGGTGCCTTGTACGTGCGCCGCAAGAATCCGCGCGTGCAGGTCTCCGCGCTGATCGACGGCGGCGGCCACGAGCGTGGCATGCGTTCCGGCACGCTGAATGTTCCGGGTATCGTTGGCCTCGGCAAGGCTTGCGAGATTTGCATGAACGACATGGCCGCGGAAGCGGCATATACCTCGGGGCTGCGCGACCGCCTCAAAGAAAAAATCATGAGCTCGCTGGACGAGTGTTACATCAACGGTTCGATGGAACACCGCTTGCCCGGCAACCTCAATATCAGTTTTGCGTATGTCGAAGGCGAATCGCTCTTGATGGGCATCAACGATATTGCGGTTTCCAGCGGTTCGGCTTGTACCTCGGCAACTCTGGAACCTTCCTATGTATTGAAGGGCTTGGGCGCGGGCGACGACTTGGCGCACAGCTCGATCCGCTTCGGGATCGGACGCTTCAATACCGAGGCGGAAGTGGACTACGTCGCCCACAAGCTGATCGATGTGGTTCTGCGCTTACGCGAACTTTCGCCCCTCTACGAGATGGCGAAAGAGGGCATTGATTTGAAGACAGTGAAATGGGCAGGCGAGGGCGCCCACTAGGCTTTCGGAATCAACGAATCGGTTCTTGCATCTTAAGGAAATAGGAGAAATCAAATGGCATACAGCGATAAGGTTCTCGACCACTACTCGCACCCCCGCAACGTAGGCGCTCTCGACAAGAACAGCACCGACGTGGGCACGGGCCTGGTCGGCGCTCCGGAATGCGGCGACGTCATGAAGCTGCAAATCAAGGTTAACCCCGAGACCAACGTGATCGAAGACGCGAAGTTCAAGACCTTCGGCTGCGGCTCGGCCATTGCCTCTTCGTCGCTGGCCACGGAGTGGGTCAAAGGCAAGACTATCGCCGAAGCGCTCGAGATCAAGAACACCGAGATCGTAAAGGAGCTGGCGTTGCCGCCGGTGAAGATTCACTGCTCGGTGCTGGCGGAGGACGCGATCCGCGCGGCCATTGGCGACTGGAAGAAGAAGCAGGATGCTTCCAAAGCCGTGACGGCCGCTCAGCCGACGCAAGTCAGCTAGCCAAGGGACACCCATGTAGAGACAGGCCCCATCGCCTGCCTGCAAAGCCACTGCGCCAGGAAATAGTTACTATGACGATCATCACCGAACCCGCGAAGCCCGAGACGCCGGCCAAGAATCCGGTCAAGGGCCCCGTCAAAGGGATCGAGATCACGGAGAAGGCCTTGTCCAAAGTGCGCAGCGCTCTGGCCAAGGAAGGCATCTCGCCCGAGCAGGGGGGCGTGCGGCTCGGCGTGCAGGGCGGTGGTTGTTCGGGGCTGAGCTACAACGTGCGTTTTGATACGCAGCCGCGAGAGCGGGATCGTGTGTTCCAATATGGCGACATCCGCGTCTTCGTCGACCCGAAGTCGTTCATCTACCTGCACGGCATGGTACTGGACTACCACGAAACCCTGATGCAGCAGCAATTCGTGTTCGTAAATCCGAACGCGAAGAAGTCGTGCGGATGCGGGACTTCGTTCTCGTCGTAATGAATTTGGGATCGCCGCAGCGCTGCAACCTGCCGCCCACTGATCCCAAAGCTGATGCTCCAGCAATTTGGAATACTTTGTGATGCCCGAAAACGCCGCCCAATCCGCTTTGCCCATTGCCTCGAAGCAGGAGACTGGCGCCTGCTGGTGGTGCGGTTCGATGCGCGCCGCGCACTACTGCCAGTCTTGCGGCAAAGTTCAGCCGGCCGCTCCGGTGGATTATTTCTTGTTCTTCGGACTGCCCCGAAAACTCAGCCTGGACGTTCCTGCGCTGGAGCGCGATTTTTACGCGCTCAGCCGCAAATTGCATCCCGATCTGCACGTGCAGAGCAGCACAGCGGAGGAGCGCAAATGGAGCGTGGAAAAGAGTTCGCAGCTCAACGACGCCTACCGCACCCTGAAGGATCCAGTCGCGCGCACTGAATACTTACTGCGACTGCAGGGCGTCGACTTGGACGAGCAGTCCACGCTGGCGACCGAAGCAGCCCGCGGCAGCGGGAAAACCAAGAAGCAAGTGGTCCCGCCGGACATGCTCGAAGAAGTCTTTGAGCTGAACCTGCAGATTGAAGAACTGCGCAGGAACCAGAAGACGGACGCGCAAGACCCGGACCTGATCGAGCAACTCAGAGAGCACAATCAGTCCCTGCAGCAAAGGCTCGCGGCGGTCGACCAGGAGTTACGCAGCGGCTGGACGGCATGGGACGCCCTCGTGGATAGCGGCCGAGATGCTGCCGATACCGGCAAACCCGTGATCAACCAGCTCGTCGATGTGCTCAACCGTCGCAGCTACATCCGCAATTTGGTGCGCGACGTGAACGAGGCTTTAGAGGGTTAGGAAATGGAACGAATCGTAGGCATCGACCTCGGCACCACCAATTCGCTCATCGCCTTCATGGAAGGCGAGGCTCCCGCCGTCATTCCCGGCGCGGATGGGCTGAACCTTGTGCCTTCGGTCGTGGCCCTGGACGCCAAAGATCAGACCATCGTCGGCCACGCGGCGCGTAAGTATCTGATCGCAACTCCCGACCACGCCATCTACTCCGTTAAGCGGCTCATGGGACGCGGCGTCGAGGACGTGCAAGACGAACTGACGTTCTTCCCCTTCCGCCTGGCGAGCGATCTCGCTCCCGGGGAAGTCCTCCGCATTCAGCTCGGCGCGAAAACATTTACCCCGCCAGAAATCTCGGCCTTCATCCTGCGCCAGCTTAAGCACAATGCCGAGCGCCACTTCGGCGCGCCCGTCAGCAAGGCCGTCATCACCGTACCTGCCTATTTCAACGACGCGCAGCGCCAAGCCACCAAAGACGCGGGACGAATCGCGGGCCTCGAGGTGCTGCGCCTGGTCAACGAACCGACGGCCGCAGCTTTGGCTTATGGTTTGGACAAAAACAAGAACGGCATCGTGGCGGTCTACGATTTAGGCGGCGGTACGTTCGACATTTCGATTCTGAAGCTGCACGACGGCATCTTCGAGGTCATCGCGACGAACGGCAACACGCACCTCGGCGGCGACGACATCGACAACTTGCTCATCACCATTGCCCTCGACGACATCTCCGGCGACATGAAGCTCGACCTCCGCCACAACCCCGAAGCCGTGCAAACCATCCGCAAGTCCGTCATCGAGGCCAAGATCTTGCTCTCCTCGCAGCCCTCGGTGAAATTGGACATTTCGTTACCTGGGGGCCAGCGCTACCAACGCGAGATGACGCGCGAGCAATTTGAAATCTTGATCGAGCCCGTCATCCAGCGCACGATCGGGCCCTGCAAGCAAGCCCTGAAGGACGCCGGACTCGGGCCTGAGCAGATTGACGAAGTGGTTCTCGTCGGCGGATCGACGCGCATTCCTCGGGTACAGCAGCTCGCCCAAACGCTGTTCCAGCGTAAGCCTCACACCGAGCTGAATCCCGATGAAGTCGTTGCGCTCGGCGCAGCCGTCCAGGCCAGCATCCTCAGCGGCGGCTCGGAAGCCACCCATAACATGCTATTGCTCGACGTCACGCCGCTCTCACTCGGCATCGAGGCCCTCGGCGGAGTGGTGGCGAAAATCATTCACCGCAACTCCACGATCCCCGCGTCGGCCACCGAGCACTTCACCACCGGTGTCGACGGACAGGTGAACGTTGCCATCCATGTGTTGCAGGGCGAGCGCGAACTCGCGAAAGACTGCCGCTCTCTCGCCCGCTTCGATCTGCGCGGAATCCCGCCGATGCCCGCCGGTTTGCCTCGCATTGAAGTCCGCCTTCTGATTGACGCCAACGGAATTCTCCAAGTCTCCGCGCGCGAGCAACGCAGCGGAGAGCAAGCACAGGTTTCCGTGCAGCCCAGTTACGGACTCAGCGACGAACAGGTCGAAACCATGATTCTCGAATCTTTCGACTATGCCGAGCAAGACCTGGAACAACGACAGGTCATCGAGGCGCGCAACGAAGCCGACACCATCCTCGCCGCGCTCGAAAAGGGTCGCAACAATCCCGCCTGGACCGAATTGACGTCGGCGGAGAAACAGAAGATCGCGGAGCAGGAAAAAGCTCTTGTAGCCGTCAAGGACGGCACCGATTACCACGCCATCCGCTCCGCCATCGACGCGCTCAACCAAGGCACGATGCGCCTCGCCGAGCTCATGATGTCTACCGCCGTCGGCACGGCGCTTAGAGGCAAATCGATGGAAACCGCCAACGTGGGCGAAGGCCCCACGTCCTCGCATCCCATTGGCAAAGCAGAGTTCGAGTAAGAGTTAAGGAGCACTATGTCGGAAGAAAAATCGCAATCCTCCACATCCGGGACAGGGAGCGCCACTTTGGACGCCCCAAGCGCTCTCGGCCCGAACACCGTCGAAGTCACTTTCCTACCCGAAGGCAAGGTCGTCACCTTCGAGCACGGACAGCTTCCGTACAAGGATCATGGCAAGGAAGAGTCCTTTCTTGATATCGCCATCAACAATGGCATTCATCTCGACCATGCCTGCGGCGGCAACTGCGCCTGCACAACTTGCCACGTGTGGATTAAAGAAGGCGCCGACTGTGTTACGGAAATGGAAGACGACGAAGCCGACAAGCTGGACGGGGCTGCCGATCTTCAACTCAACTCGCGCTTGGGCTGCCAGGCAGCCATCAACAAGCCCGGCAAGATTGTGGTCGAAATTCCAGCCTGGAATCGCAACTATGTTTCGGAAGAACACTGAGATCGAACCCTGAGACCGAGCGCCACAAGGTAACCCGATGCCCAAAGAACTAACCTGGACCGACGCCGAAGACCTCGGCATTCTCCTCGCCGAAGCGCACCCCGACACCGATCCGCTCACCGTGCGCTTCACCGACCTGCACCGCTACGTCACCGAACTTCCGGGTTTCAGCGACGACCCCACCCAGTCCAACGAAGCCAAGCTCGAAGCCATCCAAATGGCTTGGCACGAAGAATATCAGGACGCCCAAGGTTAGACTCGCGGACAAGTGCGCGCCCTGCCTAAGTCTATGTTTCCAAGCCCTTTTTGGGGGGTTACGAAACCGGTATGGGCACGGTAGAATGGAACTTGAGTACGCCGATGCGCGCAATTTTCCTCAATTCGCGGAAACCCGAGTGCTGGCTGCAAAACCCGGCCGGCCCAAGCTTCGCTGGCCCGCGACGCTGCCTCTTGCTCCTGCCGTCGCAGACGCGACCGTGCCTGTTCAGCGCGGCCTAATTACCCTCTTTTTTTCCTCAATCTCTAGAAGCGCAGCGCCCTAGCGGCAGGCCCGTGCGCCCGACCCAAAACTCACCAAACATCCCGATGGAGGATTCCCATGAGGACCACAACCGTGACCGGACCCAAGATTAAGACGGCCCTGCCCGGCCCCAATGCCAAGCTCGTACTCGAGGGCGATGAACGCCTGATCTCGCCGTCCTATACGCGTTCCTACCCCATGGTGGCGAAGCGCGGACGCGGCCTTGTCGTCGAAGATGTGGACGGCAACGAGTTCTTCGATTTCTCCGCCGGAATCGCCGTCACTTCCACCGGGCACTGCCATCCGCACGTGGTCGAAGCCATCCAGAAGCAGGCTGCCGAGCTGATCCACATGTCGGGCACCGACTTCTATTACTCCAGCATGATCGAGTTGGCCGATCGCCTCTCCAAGCTGGCGCCCATGGCAGGGCCCCACAAGTTCTACTACGGAAACTCGGGCGCTGAGGCCATCGAGTGCGCCTTGAAGCTCTCGCGCTATCACACCAAGCGCCAGAACATTATCGCCTTCTTCGGCGCATTCCACGGCCGCACGATGGGCGCGGTCTCGCTGACGGCTTCGAAACCGCAACAGAAACGCCGCTTCGGCCCGCTGATGCCGGGCGTGACCCATGTGCGTTATCCCGACGTCTACCGCGGCTGCTCCGGCGGCACGCAGGATGCCGAAAAGTTCGCCCTCGGCTGCGCCCGCTTCATCGAAGACAAGCTCTTCAAGACCGTTCTAGCCCCGGAAGAAGTTGCGGCCATCTTCGTTGAGCCCGTGCAAGGCGAAGGCGGCTACGTCGTCGCGCCCACGCCGTTCATGCAGGAACTGCGTCGCATCTGCGACCGGCACGGTATCTTGCTCGTTGTCGATGAAGTGCAAAGCGGCATCGGCCGCACCGGCAAGTGGTTCGCGGTCGAGCACACCGGCGTCCAGCCGGATATCGTATGCATGGCCAAAGGTATCGCCTCGGGCATGCCGCTCGGCATCACCATGTCGCGCGCGGAAATCATGGACTGGGTCCCCGGCTCGCACGCCTCCACTTTCGGTGGCAATCCGGTTTGCATCGCAGCCGCCATGGCGACTCTGGACGTGATTGAGAAGGAAGGCCTGCTCAAGAACTCCGCCGATGTCGGCGCGCACATGCTGAAGCGCATGGCGGACTGGCCGAAGAAACACAAGATCGTCGGCGACGTTCGGGGACGAGGCTTGATGATCGGCGTCGAAATCGTGAAAGATCAGAAAACGAAAGAGTACGCCGCCGATCTGCGCGACAAGATTGTTCAAGGGGCTTTCACCAAGGGGGTGCTCTTCCTCGGCTGCGGCCCCAGCACGGTGCGCATCGCGCCGCCCCTCATCGTCAACCACGAACAGGCGGATGTTGCCGTGGACATCCTCGAAGAAGCAATCGCCAAGGTCGAGAGCGGCAAGTAGCCCGGACTCAATCGCAGTCGAGTCCAGCCAGGGAGGTGCAGAAGTGGCACAAGGACGCGTCGAATCGATTCATATCGCACCGGCAGCCAAGTCTCCCATGCAGGAAGTCGCCGAGGTCCACGCCGTACCGGGAGTAGGCTTAGAAGGAGATCGCTACGCGCTCCGGCAAGGAACCTTTTTCAAGCCGGAGCCGGATTTCGAACTCACTCTGATCGAGGCCGAGGCAGTGGAAGCGGCGCGCGCTGAACATGGCCTCGACCTCGTTCCGGGCGATATTCGTCGCAACCTCGTGACTCGCGGGGTTTCGCTCAATCCCCTCGTGGGACGCGAGTTTCAAATCGGCACCGTGCGCGTGCGCGGCATCCGCCTGTGCGAGCCCTGCAGCCACCTGCAGGCACTCACCGGTCAGCCGGTAATCCGCGCGCTCCCGCACCGCGCGGGCCTGCGTGCGCAGATTCTGACGGAAGGTCCGATTCGACGCGGAGATGTGGTTTCGTTGTAGCCAGCATCCGGAACAAGCAATTCCCTGATTCCATGAAAGCATTCTTCACAACTCGCGTCCTGCTCGCCCTGCTCGTCACCGTGGTCTTTTGGGCATCGGCGTTTGCGGGAATCCGCGTTGGCTTGCAGGGCTACCCGCCCGCACACCTGGCCATCTTGCGCTTTGTGATCGCCTCGTTGGTTCTAGCGGTTTACGCCGCGCTCAGCCACTTCCGATTGCCGCAACGCCGCGATCTTCCCGGAATCGCGGTAGCCAGCTTCCTGGGCATCACCTTCTACAACATCGCTCTGAACTACGGGGAGACCAAAGTCCCCGCGGGCACGGCGAGCTTATTGATTGCATCGACACCGATTTGGACGGCTCTGTTCGCCTCTTTAGCGCTCAGGGAGCGGCTCCGCATCTGGGGCTGGATTGGCATTCTCCTCAGTTTCATCGGCGCTGGAATCATTGCGCTGAGCGAGGGGCACGGCGTGCATTTCTCCAGGCACGCGCTGGTTATCATGGCGGCGTCGTGCTGCTCCGCGATCTACATCGTGATGCAGAAGCACTACCTCGGGCGTTACAGCGCGCTGGAATTTACCGCCTATTCCATTTGGATGGGTACGCTCCTGATGCTTCCCTTCGGCCGCGGCACGCTCCAGACGGTTACAACCGCGTCCATCGAGAGCACACTTGCCGTTGTCTACCTCGGCATTTTCCCGGCGGCCATGGCCTACTTAGCCTGGGGCTACGTGCTCTCCCACGCTCCGGCGTCGCGGACCGTGAGCCTGCTCTACCTCATTCCTGTCTTTGCAATTTTCATCGCCTGGATCTGGCTGCGCGAGATTCCGGAACCGCTGTCTTTGCTGGGCGGAGTCCTCGCCCTGGCGGGCGTCCTCGTCGTCAACCTCATGGGCCGAGGCGCCCCGGCCCCAACCAGAGCGATCCCGCTGAAGGCGGCGGCGTAAAACGCAACCGCCCGCGGAGGCACGGGCGTACCCGCCCGTGCGCAGCAGGCTTATACTGTTAAAAGAAGTTCGACCCTCGGGCTCTGGGCCATGCATGCAAATCGGCACCCTCCGTGCCAGCGCTGGTGGATCGATCCGTGCCCCGTTGCCTCACCAAAGTCGCCCTCCAAACTTTCGATGGGCTCATCGTCCGCGCCAGCCGAGCCTGCGCCAGCCGAGCCCGCGCCGGTCGAGCCCGCGCCGGTCGAGCCGAAGATAAGCCCGAGCACCCGCTAACCGGCCGGCGCGGTGACGAAGCGGCCTGCTTCCACCGCCTTGGCGCGACGACGTGATCCGCGTGTATTTCGAGGAACCCGAGCACCACGCCGCAGATGGAATTGTTCAAAAACGCCTTCCCGGTGGCGTAAAATATGGAGTTTGCGTGAAGCCGTATAAGATTCAGGGAGTTGCCGAGTGCCCGAGCTAAGAAAAGATCCAATCGTCGGACGGTGGGTCATCATCTCCACCGACCGCGCCAAGCGTCCCACCGACTTCACACGTGAGGGCGTTAAGCTCCGGGGCGGATTCTGCCCCTTCTGCCCCGGCAATGAGAACAAGACCCCACCCGAAATCCAGGCATACCGCCCGGGCAACGGCGGCCCTCCGCCTGCCAAGAACTCTCCGGGCTGGTCCGTCCGCGTCGTCCCCAACAAGTTTCCGGCCCTTGGAATCGAGGGCACGCTCGACCGCCAGGCCGACGGCATGTTCGACCGCATGAACGGCGTGGGCGCGCACGAAGTCATCATCGAGACCCCCGAGCACGGAGCCAGCCTGGCCTCCATGCCGGCGAAGAAAATCGAAGATATTCTCTGGGCCTATCGCGATCGAATTCTGGATTTGAAAAAGGACCGCCGCTTCAAGTACATCCTCATCTTCAAGAATCACGGCGACCCGGCCGGCGCCTCGCTCGAACATGCCCATTCGCAGCTCATCGCCTTGCCCATTGTCCCGATCTACGTGAGCGAGGAAATCACCGGCGCCAAGCAATACTTTCTGTACAAGGAGCGTTGCGTATTTTGCGACGTCATCCGCCAGGAAACCGACGCCGGCGTTCGCGTAGTCGCAGAAAACAACGACTTCCTCACCATCGCGCCCTACGCTCCTCGCTTCCCGTTCGAGACCTGGATCCTCCCCAAGCGCCACGAATCTGCTTTCGAAAACTCTTCTACCCAGATGTTCGAAAGCCTCGCCGTTGCCCTGAAGACTCTCCTGATCAAAGCCGATCGCGTGCTCGACAACCCTCCCTACAACCTTGTCTTTCACACCTCGCCCGTGCAGGAATCCACCAACGATCACTACCACTGGCACGTCGAGTTCATGCCCAAACTGACGAAGACCGCCGGCTTTGAGTGGGGTACCGGTTTCTACATCAATCCAACGCCGCCCGAAGAGGCCGCCCGCTTCCTGCGCGAAGCCACAGTCGAGGAAACGCAGGCTCTGACGGCCCTATAAGTGGCGCAGCTGACCGCATTGGCTCGCTTTGCCCGCCTCGTATTTTTGTGCCTGATTGCGCTGTCGTCCGCTGGACTCGGGATCGGACAAGAGCACTATGTGGAAGCGGTTCGCGGCGCCGGAAGCTTCTGCATCGCTGACCGCGGCACATCCGCATCGCTCTATGTGGATCCCGACGATCACGTCGGCGTGGTCCGGGCAACCGGAGATCTCGAAAGCGACATTACCCGAGTGACCAACATCCATCCCGCGATCGCGCGCGACCCCTCCGGCCTCGGTCCGCGCCCGATCATTATCGGCACAATTGGCAAGAGCGCGCTCATTGACCGCCTGATTCGCACCGGAAAAATCAAGGCTGCATCCATCGCGGGAAAATGGGAATCGTTCTTGATCCAAGTCGTGCCCAAGCCCCTGCCCGGAGTCGCCAGTGCTTTGGTCATCGCCGGCAGCGACAAACGCGGCACGATTTACGGCATCTACGACCTCTCCGAGCAAATCGGAGTCTCACCCTGGTATTGGTGGGCCGATGTTCCCGTGCAGCACCGGGGCGCGCTCTATGTAAAAGCGGGCACGTATGTGCAAGGACCGCCCGCCGTGAAGTATCGCGGAATTTTCTTGAACGACGAGGCCCCTTCCCTGACGGGTTGGGTCAGCGAGAAATTCGGAACCTATAACCACGAGTTTTACGAAAAGGTATTCGAACTCCTGCTTCGGCTCAAGGCCAACTATCTCTGGCCGGCAATGTGGAATAACGCGTTCAACGAGGACGATCCGCTCAATCCCAAGCTCGCAGACGACTACGGCATTGTGATGGGAACATCGCACCACGAGCCGATGCTGCGAGCGCAACAGGAATGGAAGCGGCATGGGACCGGTCCCTGGGATTACTCCGCGAACTCCGACGCGCTGGGCAAGTTTTGGGACCAAGGCATCGAGCGCAACAAGAAATACGAGAGCATCGTCACGCTCGGCATGCGCGGAGACGGCGATCTCCCCATGTCGGAGAGCGCCAACGTCGCGTTGCTGGAAAAGATCGTGAACGAGCAGCGGAAAATCCTTGCCAACCGCATCCGTCAAGACGTGAGCGCGGTCCCGCAAGACTGGGCGCTCTACAAAGAGGTGCAGGAATACTACGAGAAAGGCATGCGCGTCCCAGACGACGTAACCCTGCTTTGGTGTGACGACAACTGGGGCAACATCCGCCGCTTGCCGACGGAAGAAGAGCGCAAAAGGCCCGGCGGCGCCGGAGTTTACTACCATTTCGACTACGTAGGCGATCCCCGGTCCTACAAATGGCTGAACACGATTCCCATCACAAAAGTTTGGGAACAGATGACCCTCTCCTACGAATACGGAGCCGATCGAATCTGGATCGTCAACGTGGGAGATCTGAAACCCCTGGAATTCCCCATCGAATTCTTCCTTACCCTGGCAAGGGACCCTCGACGCTGGCCCCAGGAGCAGATCGCCGAATTCACTCGGTTGTGGGCAGTCCGCGAATTTGGAACGGAGTACGGACCTGCCACTGCTGAAATCATCTCCAAGTACACCAAACTCAACGGAAGACGGAAACCTGAACTTCTTGATCCCACCACTTTTAGTTTGGTGGACTACCAGGAGGCAGACCGGGTGCTCGCCGAATGGCAATCTGTTACCAGCGAAGCGGAGAAAATCTCCGCGAGCCTTCCCGAGAACATGCGCGATGCATTCTACGAGTTGGTCCTGTACCCGACAAAGGCCTCAGCCCTCGTGAATCAGCTCTATATCACGGCTGGCAGGAACCGGCTCTACGCCGTCCAGGGCCGGGCCAGCACCAACGATCTCGCGGCCCAGGTTCGAGATCTGTTTCGGGCCGATGCCGAGCTGTCAGAGTCCTATAACCACACCCTCGCTCACGGCAAGTGGAATCACATGATGGATCAGACCCATCTCGGCTACACGTTCTGGAATCAGCCGCCCGTCAATGTCATGCCTGCGGTCCAGGAAGTCCAAGTTCCCGAGAAGGCAGATCTGGGCATTGCCATCGAGGGCTCGGCAATGCCTTGGCTGAACGTTTTTCACGAGCCGACGTTGCCCGCCTTCGACGTCTTGAATCAGCAGCGCCGATTTGTCGATGTGTTCAATCGCGGAAGAGCTCCGTTGGCATTCAAAGCCGCCGCCAGTGCTCCCTGGATTCAGGTGTCTCCATCCGCGGGAACAGTCGAGAAAGATCAACGCCTTTGGGTCACGGTTGATTGGCACAAGGCTCCGCTCGGCTCATCCGATGCCTCGGTTACCATCACCGGACCCGATTCGCGCGCCATCAAAATCAAGATGCGGGCGCTCAACACGCAGGACCCGCCAGGAAACACCGGGCACGGATTTGTCGAAGCCGACGGCTACGTGTCGATGGAAGCTGAGCATTACACAAAAAAGAACGACGTCGCCGCGAAATGGGAAAGGATCAAGGACTATGGCCGGACTCTCTCGGCGATGACGGTCTTTCCGATGACCGCGAAGAGCGTGGCGCCGCCCGCCAACTCTCCCAATCTTGAATATGAGATGTACTTATTTCACGCGGGACGCATTGAGGTCGAATCGATCCTCGCCCCCTCGTTGAACTTCGTTCCGGGGCGAGGACTACGCTTTGCCATTTCCTTCGATGACCAGGCCCCTGAGATCATCGATGCCCTGGCGCAAAACTCCGCGCATGATTGGGCGCAATCCGTCGAGGACGGCGTCCGCAAAGTGAAGTCGACGCATACCGTGGAGAAGGCTGGCTACCACACGCTGAAATTCTGGATGGTCGATCCGGGCGTAGTCCTGCAAAAACTGGTGGTCGATCTCGGCGGCGTCAAACCCAGCTATCTTGGCCCGCCTGAGAGTTACCGTAACCCTTAGTGTGCGCCGCCAATGTTCGCCGCATCCGGTCGTCCGCAAACGGTGAGTTCTGCTCTCGTGATGGAGGTCGGAGTGGAGGCATCGGAGCGGTTGTTCCATATTTGTTGCTCTAGCTTCCGCCGAACAAATTTTTGCATCTTCTTCACGGGATTTCTGTCTAACTGAGCAATGGCCTCCCCCCAGAGCCGCTTCCGGATCCTGCTCGCGTTCGCGCTGGTCTACGTCTTCTGGGGATCCACCTATCTCGGTATCGGCATTGCGGTCGAGCACATTCCTCCCGCGTTGATGTGCGCCGTGCGGTTCCTCATTTCGGGCCCGCTCATGCTGCTGTACTGCGCTCTATCCCGGCGAGAAATTCGCTTTCAACCCAAACAATTGGCGCAGCAAGCTGCCGTCGGCGTCCTTCTGCTCGTCGGTGGCAATATGACGCTAGCTTGGGCCGAGAAATACGTCTCCACCGGGCTGGCCTCATTGCTGGTCGCGGTGATACCGATCTGGTTTCTGGTTCTGGACAGCTGGCTGATTGGTCATCATCGCATCTCGGCGCGCGGCTTGGCCGGGCTGGTACTTGGGATTGCCGGGCTGGTTGTGCTCCTCTGGCCCAAACTCGTTGGCATCCACGCCCTGGGCTGGATGCAGTTCATCGCCTCGGTGAGCCTGCTGTTCGGGTCGCTGAGCTGGGCCTTCGGATCTGTCCTGTCGAAGATGTGGAAGTCTGCGGTCGACCCTCTCGTCGCCACGGGCTGGCAGGGGACATTCGCCGGTGCGGCCAACCTCATCATCGCCTTAGCACTGGGCGAACATCGGCAGGTCGTCTGGACAGCGCGGGGGCTGGCCGCCATCGCCTATCTGGTTGTCTTTGGCTCCTGGGTGGGTTACACCTCCTACATCTACCTCCTCGAGCATGTCCCCACGTCAAAGGTTTCCACCTACGCCTATGTGAATCCTGTCGTGGCGGTCTTTCTGGGATGGTTGATTCTGCACGAGCGTGTCGACCATTTCATTCTTCTGGGCAGCGCGATCATCATCGCCGCGGTCGTGCTGGTAACGAGTGCCAAGGTGGAAAAAACGTCCGCCGGACGGACCGCGGCCCCAGCGCTCGAGGCGGTCGCCGACTAGCTGTAGCTGTCCTGAAGTTCTGTTGCCCCGTCGCGCTTCTTACCTAATTCTTGCCCAGCGGCAGGATCCGGCGCATCCAACAGCCTTGTAGAAAGCATTCTTCGCATGCCAAGAGCCTAAGAACCTCGTACCAGGGCGGCAAGTCCACTTTCGACACATCGCCGAAAGACTCCCCGGCCCGGTTATCATAAGAGGCTCAGCCTGCAGAGACTCGGCCTTCCATGAACCCCGTCACCCACAGCATTGTCGTTCCGGCGTACAACGAAGCCAAGCGGCTCGAAGGCACGCTGGACCTCGTGCTTGGGTACGTTGCTGTCCAGAAGTGGAATGCGGAAGTGCTGGTCGTCAACGACGGTTCGAAGGACGCTACGAGGGACATCGTTTTGCGGCGGGCGGCGCACAACCCCGGGTTGCGTCTAGTGGAGAATCCGGGCAACCGGGGCAAGGGCTACAGCGTCCGCCATGGCGTGCTGGAGGCGCGGGGCGAATTCATCCTATTCACAGATGCCGACCTTGCCTCTCCGATCGAGGAAGGGGAAAAACTCCTAGCGGCTCTGGCAGCAGGCGCGGATATGGCGATCGGTTCCCGCTGGCTGGACACGTCGCTGCAAACCCGGCCTCAGCCGCTCTATCGCCGAGTCTTGGGACGGGTGTTCAATCTAGCCCTGCGTCTAGTTCTTGGAATGAACTACAAAGATACGCAGTGCGGCTTCAAAGCCTTCCGGCGGGGGGCAGCGACGGCGGTGTTTCCCTTGCAGATTATCGAGCGCTGGGGATTCGATCCGGAGATCCTTTTCCTGGCTCGGCGCCTCGGGTTTCGTGTAGACGAGGTGGCGGTAAAGTGGGCGCATCAGGAAAACACGAAGATCAGCCCGATTCGCGATGGCCTACGGATGTTTACCGAGCTGCTGACGATTCGGTGGTATGCCGTGAGTGGGCGGTATGATGGAGCGGGGCTTGCTAACCCGGCTGCCTCGCGGCCGGAATGAGCCGGAATGAGTAGACCGCAAATGCCCAAGAAAACATCCCCTGGATGAAGCTGCCGAGTTCGCTCACCAAGAGTTAGAGAGGATTGGCGGAGACCGACGCAAGCTGGAGATACGGCTACAGACCATTGCAATGCTCTATACCGTGCTGGCCTTGATTGACCACCTTGATTGGCCACGGAGGCTTCCAGTATCTGCCTGACGCCGCCTCGGAGCTATTCGAGCCGCCGAACATCTCGATCGGGCCGTATCCCTGTTTCTGTTCGAGAAGCCACACGAACTTCTCGCCAAAAGGGAATGAATTCAGGGATTCGCTCGACGAAATGCATGAGATATTCGGACTCGGCGACGACGGGGTGCGGAGATGCGACACGCTGGTCGGCAGCGGAGGCGTCGGCCTGCAAGAACGCAACGAGCTTTCGCCTCATGCCAGCGAAAAAGGCGGGTATTGCCGTCCGCAATAACTGTTAGGCGGACTTCGAGAGCTGTTCCGTAATCGCCTTCCCCATTTCCTGCGTAGTCACGGTCTTTTCGCCGGGGCGGCTTAGGTCGCGTGTGCGAAGGCCGCGATTCAGAACTGCTGCGACGGCGGATTCTAGGTGAGAGGCTTCTTTCTCGAACTGGAAACTATGACGGAGCATCATGCCGACGGAAAGAATCGCGCCGAGCGGATTGGCAATGCCTTTTCCGGCGATGTCCGGTGCGGATCCGTGAACTGGTTCGTAGAGACCGATTTTGCCGCCGATACTGGCGGAAGCGAGCAGGCCGAGGGAGCCAACGACGCCTCCGGCTAGATCGGACAAGATGTCGCCGAACATGTTTTCCGTGAGGATAACGTCGTACTGCGCGGGGCGGGCGACGAGGATCATGGCGCAGGAATCGACATAGTTGTGCGAGAGGGCGACGTCGGGATAGTCCTCGGCGACGGCGGTGACGACTTCGCGCCAGAGCCGCGAGCAGGCTAGGACGTTGGCTTTATCGACGGAAAGGACCTGCTTGCGGCGGCGGCGGGCCAGGTCGAAAGCCACGCGGGCGATGCGCTCGATGCCGGCTTCGGTGTAGCGCATGGTATCGACGGCTTCGCGGCTGGGATTGGTTCCGGTTATGGTACGTGGCTCGCCGAAGTAGAGGCCGCCGAGGAGTTCGCGGACGATCATCATGTCGGTGCCTTGGACCGCTTCCGGGCGAAGCGGGGAGGAATCCAGAAGCGACGGGAACAGCACGGCGGGGCGCAGGTTGGCGAAACAGCCGAGCGCTTGGCGGAGTTTGAGGAGACCCTTTTCCGGGCGGAGGTCGATGGGGTAGTGGTCGAAGGCGGGACCGCCTACCGCACCGAGGAGAACGGCGTCGGAGGCCACGCAGGCTTGGAGCGTGTCATCCGGCAGCGGGTGTTTGCTGGCGGTTAGGCCGGCGCCGCCGACTGGCTTGGTTGTGACTTCGACTTCATGGCGGAAGACTTGGGCAACGGTGTGGAGGACGTTGAGGGCTTCGGTGGTAACTTCGGGGCCGATGCCGTCGCCAGGGAGAGCGGTGATTCTTAGAAGCAAGGGTTCCTCATTGGGGTGAGCGGGAATGCAGCGAGGGCGGCTCTACGCAGCGGGCATCCGCCGACTACGAGACTACGCTGACAGGTTTGATCTGGGCGACGCTGACGTCGGGCTTAGCAGCGGCGATGCTTGGGTTGTAGACCGTGCCGCGCTTCTTCGCAACCATCGGCAGCAGACCGCCGGCGGCGATCATCTCCTGCACGAACTCGGTCTGCGGGACGAAGGTGTGCTCGGTGCCTTGCGTGTGATTGCGGATGACGCCTTGGGCGAGATCAACTTCGAGGTCATCACCGTTCCTTGCCTGATCAGCGAAACCCGCGCACTCAATCGACAGAAATCCGTTGTTGAGCGAATTGCGGAAAAAGATGCGCGCAAAGTTGGAAGCGATAACGCACGAGATGCCGGCAGTACGCAAGGCCCAGACCGCGTGCTCGCGCGACGAGCCGCAACCGAAATCTTCGCCGCCGACCAGAATGTCACCGGGTTGGACGCGGGAAACGAAGGCCGGGTCAATATCTTCCATGGCATGCTTGGCCAGCTCGACGTGGTCGTGCGTGTTCAGGTAGCGCGCCGGAATAATCTCGTCGGTATTGACATGGGCGCGCGGGTAGACGTGCGCGCGGCCTCTGATTACACTCCCCACAAGTAATCCTCCTGTTCGGTTCCCGCAACAGCACCGACGGGCACGCCGGCTTCTTTCTCGCGACGCAGCGGGCGCTCAAGGAATTCACGCGGGTCGACAATGTGTCCGGCAATGGCGGAGGCCGCGACGGTGGCCGGGCTGGCGAGATAGACCAGCGCTTCGGCGTGGCCCATACGCCCGACAAAATTGCGGTTGGTGGAAGAGATGCAAACCTCCTGCTTGCCGAGCACGCCCATGCTGCCGCCGAGGCAGGCGCCGCAGGTGGCGGTGGAAACCACGCAGCCGGCTTCGGCAAACACCTCGAAAAGACCTTCGCGCAACGCTTGTCGCCAGACACCAGATGTGGAGGGCACGACGATGCAGCGCACCCCCTCGGCAACGCGGCGACCCTTCATCACGCGCGCGGCTATGCGCAGGTCTTCGATGCGGGCGTTGGTGCAGGAGCCGATATAAGCCTGATCGATGGCAACATGCCCTACCTCGCCGATAAAGCGTCCATTCGAGGGCAAGCTGGGCAGCGCGACAACCGGCTCGAGCGCCGACGCATCGATGTGGTGAACAGCAGAGTAGGTAGCGTCAGAATCGGACTTGTAGACCGTGTAGGTTTCGTCGGTGCGAGCGCTGAGGTAGTTCTTGGTAATGTCGTCGGCTTCCATGATGCCAGTTTTTCCGCCGGCCTCCACAGCCATGTTGGTGATGGTCATGCGCGCTTCCATGGACATGGCGGCGATGGCACTGCCGTGGTATTCCATGGCGCAGTAGCGGGCGCCGTCGACGCCGATTTTCGAAATGATGTGGAGGATCAAGTCCTTCGAGTAAACACCGTGCGGCAGCTTGCCGGACACGTTGAAGCGAATCGTCTCCGGCACCTTGAACCACAACTCGCCGGTGGTGAGCACGGCAGCAACATCCGTGGAACCCACACCGGAAGCGAACGCTCCGAAGGCGCCGAGCGTGGTGGTGTGCGAGTCGCCGCAAACGGCGGTCATGCCGGGAAGAATATAGCCTTTTTCCGGAACCAGCGCATGACAAATGCCGTGCTCGCCAAGCTCGTGGTAGCGGGCGATTCCCTGTTCCTTCACCCAGCGGCGGAGTTCCTTGGTCAGTTCGGCGGTCTGAATGTCTTTGTTGGGGACGAAGTGGTCAGGGGTAACGACGATTTTCGAGGCGTCGAACACTTTGGTGACACCCATCTGCGCCATCATGCGGATGGCCGGGGGCGTGGTGATCTCGTGGCAGACGACAAGATCGATGCGGGCGTTGACAATCTCGCCCGGGCGCACGCTCTCACGGTCAGAGTGCGCGGCCAGGATCTTTTCGGTAATGGTTTGCGGTCGTGCCATAAACAGCTCCTGACTTCCGTACAGTTCGAATTTCTGATCTCTAAGTCTACGCCTGGGCAAAGCCGGTGCTGCTTTGGGCTTTGCCCGCGGCCGGCAGGCCGGCGCTTTGGCTATGCACTTCAACAATCAGCGGCAACAAGTCGTGGTCTTCGACAATCTTAATCCGGTCGGCCAAGACGACGAAGCGGCGGTAGATCTCGTCCAGATCGCGGCGGTCGAAGGTGTAGCCGAGGGCGCTGCAACGCACAGCCAGAGCGTGCCGGCCGGAGTGCTTGCCCAGGACTAACCTGGAGTCCGGAACGCCCACCGAGTGCGGTGTCATGATCTCGTAGGTGAGAGGATTCTGCAACATGCCGTGCTGGTGAATGCCGGCCTCGTGGGCGAAAGCATTGCGACCCGTGATGGCCTTATTGGGCTGCACGGCGACATGCGTGATTTCGCTGAGCAACTGGCTGGTGGGGAAAATCTCCTCGCCGACAATGGCGGTGGTGTAGGGATAGCGGTCGGGGCGCACTCGCATTGCCATCACGACTTCTTCGAGAGCGGCATTGCCCGCGCGCTCGCCGATGCCGTTGATGGTGCACTCGATCTGCCGCGCGCCCGCGCCAATGGCGGCCAGCGAATTGGCGACGGCCATGCCGAGATCATTATGGCAGTGCGTCGAGATAATGACGTTCTCAATGCCACGAACGCGCTCCCGCAGGGTGCGGATAATGTGCCCGTATTCTTCCGGCATGGTATAGCCGACGGTGTCGGGAATGTTGACGGTGGTTGCGCCTTCATCGATCACAGCCTGCACCACCTGGCACAGAAAATCCAGATCCGTGCGCGTGGCGTCTTCCGGGGAAAATTCGACGTCATCGCAGTGTACCCGCGCGAGACGAACTGATTCCGAGGCGGCAGCAATGCACTGCTCGCGCGACATTTTTAACTTGGCCGTCAGGTGAATGTCGGAGGTCGCCAGGAATACGTGAATGCGCGGATTGGCGGCCGCTTCGAGCGCCTGCGCGGCACGCTCGACATCCGGCGAGGTACAGCGGGCGAGGGCAGCAATAGTCGGGCGACGAACAGACTTGGCGACCAGGCGTACGGCCTGGAAATCTCCTTCCGATGCGATCGGGAACCCAGCCTCAATCACGTCCACGCCCAAGCGTTCGAGCTGCTGGGCCATGCGCAGCTTTTCCTCGACATTCATGCTGCAGCCCGGCGACTGCTCGCCGTCGCGGAGGGTGGTGTCGAAAATCGTAATTTGTGGCTTTTCAACCGCAGGTTCCATGCTCGGCGCTTCCTCTCCTATGTGGCCCTTATCCGGCACTGCAACTTCCATTTTAGGCAGCCTGCGCCTTAACACAAGCTTATAATATTGAAAATATCATTAGTTTTTCTTACAATCGATCCTGGCCATAATGGCTCAGTAAGTTTCTCTTAAGGATGCGATCGTCATGGATTTGGCGGAACTTGAGGTTTTTCTTACAGTTACGCGGGAAGGCCGCTTTTCGCGCGCAGCCGAGAAGATGCACCGCACCCAGTCGGCGGTAAGCCAGACCATTCGTAAGCTGGAGGTGGAGCTGGGCGAGCCGCTGTTCGACCGGTCGTCGCGCGAGGGTGCGCTGACCGATGCCGGACGTGTGTTGCAGGAGTATGCCGAACGGCTGCTGAACCTGCGCGCGGGCGCTCACGACGCTTTGAAAGAGCTTCGTGAGGTCCAGCGCGGCCAGCTCGTCATCGCCGCTAACGAGTTCACGGCTCTGTACTTACTACCAGTGCTGGGTAATTTCCGTCGGCTGCATCCCATGATCAAGATCACCGTCCTGCGCTCGCTGGGCAGCCGCATTGGCGATCAGGTCCTGCGGCACGCAGCGGACTTCGGCGTACTCTCGTTCGATCCGCAGGAGCCGCAGTTGAGTTCGGTCATCGTGTATTCGGATGAGTTGTCGTTCGTGGTGCCGCCGTCGCATCCGCTCGCGGGTTCCAAGGAGATCAGCATTCGGCAGCTGGGTGCGGAAACGTTCGTGGCGCACAATGTGCCGTCACCCTATCGCGACAAAGTCATCGATTCCTTCCGTAAATACAAAACACCTCTGCACATGGACGTGGAGTTGCCGACACTCCAGGCAATCAAGCGCTTTGTGGCCATGGGGAACGGCGTGGCATTTGTACCACACATCAGCGCGGAGACGGAAATTGCCACAGGAGAGCTAGTGCGGATTCCGGTGCGAGAGCTGGACTTAAACCGAAAACTGCGGCTGGTATACAGGAAGAAGGCGAGTCTCTCGCACGCGGCGCAAGCATTCTTAAAGGTTGCCGAGGCCTATGCTGTCGAGCGGGGCGGAAATTACCGGTTCCAGCGAAGATCGACCTAGCGCCAGCGAACCCTTGGCCGGCCTAGTTCTCCGGCTCAGTCTTGGCCACGTGAATCGTCTTGGTCTTCGCATTCAGTGTGCCGCTGATCTTGACCCGCTGACCGGCAAACCTCTCCACTTCCGCCTGGTTGTCCAAGTGGTAGACCTGTTTCCCAGCGGCCAGGACAAACTCTCCCCCCATCTGTTTGGCGCAGTGGGTAGTACACTGCGCTGAAGTTCCCCCCATGAGGCCCTTGGACTTCAGCATCTCCTGGTGCGAATGCGTCAACGAATGGACATTCATCGCGCACTGGCTGTCGGAGATTTCGCCGCGGAAGCTGCGCAGTTTCTCGCCCGCGTAGGACAAGGACGCAATGCCGAGCACCGAACTTATGAGGTAGACTACGCTGTTTTTCACTGTGCCACGCTCCTGGCCGTCTCACTGCTTAAGGCTCGACGACAAACTTCATGTGCATGCCTTCATGGTCTTCGCTGCAAATGACCGTGCAAACCACTTCATAGTCCCCCGCTTCAGCGGGAGCCGTCAACTGAAACTCCTGCATCCCGGGTCTCAGAAGCAAATCCCAGCCGGAAACCTTCGACCGGTCTTTCGCCCGCAGTAAGGAAAATCCGTGGATCGATCCATCGCGATTCCACGATTTGCCCCGGCGCGCGGTGATGCGCAGCACGATCGCTTCTCCGGCCTTGACCGTGATGGAGGGCTTGTCTTTTCCCGCCATTTTGTAGCGACTGTCTTTGTCCGCGACAAGTTCGATCACTCGGGACTGCCCCCGCGCCGGGAGCGATGCCAAAACCAGCCCGTATACCAGGGCGACGCAAACCGCACCTCGGGCATGGACTCGAGTTCGGGATGTGGACGTCATGAATGCGGACGTCATGAATGCGGACGTCATGGAGGTGGACGTCGTGGATGTGGACGTCGTGGATGTGGATGTCATCATCGACGTGGGCGTCATTATTGATTTAAATAGCGGACGATCAGGCGCATATCCTCTTCCGTCGTCAGGGCGCGGACTCGCATGTGCCGTTCTATGGTGAACATCATGCGCGGCGGAAACTTGTGCGGAGATTGATGGCAACGGCCACAGTTGGCACGGAAGCGCTTTTCGCCTTCGAGGCGCAGGTCATCGTTCGACAGCGTGGGCTGCACGGGAGCCGGCACAGCCGCCCCGTTATGCTTCCCAGCCCTCGCGGCTGCCGCAACCCCTGCCAGCAGACTGATGGTCAGCAGGCCACAGATCAAACTCTTGGAGGCCATCACAGCCTCCCCAGGGGAAACGCAAAACGGTACGCTGTGCCTATGGTCCAACGGTGGAAATTACCCATCGAGCTGAATTCCCGGCCATAGCTAGCCGTGGCCTTGAGTCCGTCCCGGAAGTAGTAGTTTCCTCCCAGGTCAAGTACTTGGGCATTCACGATCGGCAAGCCGTAATCGGCAGCCGTGTCGCGTGTGATTCCGCCCGCGAAAAACTGCTGCACGCGAGCAACCGCCTCGGTATGGCGCATCACTTTTTGCCATTGAGAGATTTGGGACAGGCCATACGCCCCCTCAATCCAGTAGCCCCTCCCTTGTTCTCCGGACCAGGCAAACTCGGAGCGAAGGTTCAGGGGCGCCGCGGTAGGCTGCCAGGCGAAATGGAATCCAGCGGATCGGTAGCGCCCTTCCTGCAACAGCTGCTGGAACGATGCGCCGATTTCGACTCTCTGGCGAGGAAAGAAGACCCCCAGCCGCCCGCCCGCGAGGCGATCCGATTCCAGCTTGTTGATCGTGCTGTTGGTGGAGAAGTACACGGCGTAGTTCACGTTGGCGTTCGGACTGGCCGGTAACCCTCCGCGCAACATCACTCCATTGCTCGATCCCGATCCAATGGGAAAGATCGTCGGAACGGGTTGAAGACTGCGGATCCAGACGGGGTACAGGCGCTCATTGTAGATTCCGAATGGTGTCAGAAATCGGCCAACTGTGACCGTTGCGTTGGCGTTCGCGATGAAGTCTAGCTCGGCATAGTCGAGTTCCTTTTCCACCGGCCCGCCAAAGGATCCTCTGCCAGCGGGCTTCTCGAACTCGCCTTTGAACTCGCCGCGCGCCTCCACCAGCCAGCGTTCCCCAAGGGGCACGAGGATAACGGGCATGACGACGGGAACCAGCTCTCTGTCCCCGCCATTCCCGCTGGCAAACAATCCCGCACTGCCAGTCAGGATGGGAACGGGCCGATCAGAGCTGTCGGTTTGACCGAGCAGAAACGATGGAAGAGCCCACAGCAGCACCGCCAGGAGGCGGGCGCTGCTCTTTCGACGGCGCACGAGGGCCCCGGAACTTACGATGACCCAAGAAAGCACAAACTCCCCCACATCGGCGTCCTTCGATTGTGCGCGGGTAGCGATAACCCGTAAAGTCACCGTAGTAACGTGGCGGGAAAGTTGCCTGCCCAGAATGCGCCAAGGCGGATCACCCCTTGTAAGCGCCCCAATACTTGTGGTCCCGCAGATAGAAGCGCTCGTTGTGCGTATTCAGCGCGGTGCGGAAGAAGAGGAAAAAGACCCGCAGGTGCCCCATCTTTTGAAAGCGCCGGTTGGTAGTAAAGACGCCGCCGCGCACGATCGCGAACTTTCGCCGCGCCACTTTCTGACTCAGCAGATAGTCCTCGGCAAATTGCGCTTCTTCGTGAAATCCACCGAGTTCGTGGAAATGCTCGCGGTCAAACAGCATGAACATCCCAGTCGCAAATGGCTTATAGATGCAGGAGAGATACTGGAAGAAGTCGCTGCCCCAATAGAGGATCTTGTCGGCGAAGTTCCCCTGGCAAAGGATATTCGTGGTGGCCAGATGCAGTTGTTTCTGCTGCATCTTCTCCAGACAACGCCGGATCAAGCACGGCTCCGCCAGCTCAATATCAGCATCCAAAAAAAGAACGTAACGCGTCGTCGCCCTTGCCGCTCCACGGTTGCGGCCCACGGCAGGCATTCCGCCCGGAATCACCTCGACCGTTAGGCGATCGCCAAAACTGTGAACAATGTCTGGTGTCCCATCGGTCGAGTTGGCGTCAGCGACCAGCACCGGCGTAATCCGCATCTTCGAATAGTCCTGCGTCGTCAGTGAAGTCAGCAGACGCGGAATCAGTTTCGCTTCGTTCTTCGCCGGAATCACGATCGTTAGCTCCGCTGTGCTCGTGAATGTACTCATGGATTTCGACACCTTCCTCGTTCACAGTGACATAGGTCAGCTTTGTATCGGTCCAGCTGCCCGTATTGTAGTAGTCGATGCCGTCTTTCTCGCGATGCATGGCCTCATGCGTATGCCCGCAGAAGACCCTGTCCGCGCCCTTGAACCGTGCATGCAGCAAGGCTCCGGCGCACACTTTTTTCGAAAGCCGCAGCCAGCTCGTATTCGCCCGATCGGCAAAACGCGCGAACGGCTTGCCCTTCAGGTCCAGCTTCTGCAGCAACAAGTGCAGAAATGTCCCCACATGACTCAGGAAGATGTTGTTGACGATGAAGCGGTCGAACTGGTGCCCATGCACCGCTATGTGCTTTTTCCCGTTGTAATCCCAGGTGTACTCTTCGTACACTTTCACGCCGACTAGGTGCGACATCACATCGGTTAGACCGAGGTCGTGATTGCCTTCCACCCAAACCACTTCCACGCCCCGCTTGGGATTCGACAGCTTGCGGATATACCCGAGAAACTGCCAATGCTCTTTCTTCAACCGCCGGAAATTGAGGTCGGAAAAGATGTCGCCGAGCAGGATCAGCCGCCGGAAAACCTGACCGTCCAACATGCGCACAGCCTCCCGCGCATGACTCACTTCCGAACCAAGATGTACGTCGGACAGGATCAGGGTGTCGGCCAAGGTCTGTTCCTCGAACCGAGTTTATTGATTAGTTATTACAGGAAGATGAATCGGCTGCGAATCTATGGAGAATGGACCAAAGTAACCAATGAAAACAAAGGAGTTGTCGATCACCGTCGCTGGTTGAGACTACGGACAACCGCAAGGTTGGGGCAATGGATTTGGCGTTGCAGCGACGGTCCAGACAGGTGCTCGATTTCATGCAACCGCACTTCAGCCCGGCCGTCCCCCGGGCCCATGTCCTTCGAACACATCCCGACTCTGCGGCCTGAGAAACCTTGGTAACTTGCAAATGCCCAATTCGGTCTCTATCTTCCAAAACAGGAACTTCAACACTTCAATCTGAAGCACCCACTGTCCACGAGATGGGGACGAAGAGAACAATCCTATTCCTCATAGCAGGCTGGGTAACGGCGATGGCAGCCGGCTTCGCAGCTCTGGCACGCTACGATAACACCCCCGGGATCGCCCTGAGGGCATCGCCCGAGATGTGGCCGCGCGCGAGCCGCCTCGCCCACAACCCATCTCTGCCCACACTTGTAGTCAGCCTGCACCCGCGGTGTTCGTGCTCGCGAGCCACGCTGGCCAACCTTGCCCGCGCCATGACGCAGCTCAAAGATAAGGTGACTGTGGACTTGCTTTTTGTCGTGCCACCCAACCACGAAAGCTGGCGGGATGGCGATCTCTGGCGAAAAGCGCGCGCGATTCCCGGCATTCTTGTCTTTGAGGATGCTGGCGGCCGGGAGTTTAAACGTTTCGCCGCCCAGACCTCCGGCGAGGCGGTGCTCTATTCCCCCTCCGGGTCCCTCCTGTTTCAAGGGGGCATGACCTCCAGCCGCGGCCACGAAGGAGAAAACGCAGGACTCGACGCCATTGTTGATTTCGTCCGACAGGGCAAAGCGGAGCGGTCCCGAGTTCCCGTGTTTGGATGTTCCCTGGAACATCCTGAGCTCGCTCAGAACGCAGCCCCGGCGCGGGGTGTGGAGGGTCCATGACCAAGGCCGGCTCAAGTCGATCCCCGCGGCAAACTGACGCTGCACCTTCCCCAATGGCGCAGATCGAAAGCCGCGCGCGCGTGCTATTCGAGGAACATTTACACGGCGTCCAGGCCAAGACGGATCGCATGTTCGCGGTTTTGCTGGCGGGGGAGTGGTTGCTGGGCATTGTCTTCGCTGCAGTCATCTCGCCCCGCGCCTGGAGCGGCATCGAGAGCAGCGTTCACCCCCACCTTCTCGCGGCGGTCTTTCTCGGTGGAGTTCTCATCAGCTTGCCCCTCTTTCTGATCCGGTACTCCCCGGGGACGTCAGCGACGCGACAGGTCATCGCCGTCTCGCAGATGCTGATGTCCGGGCTTCTTATCCATCTCACCGGCGGACGCATCGAGACTCACTTCCACGTTTTTGGCTCCCTCGCATTCCTCGGGTTCTATCGCGATTGGCGTGTACTGGTCGCGGCGACAATCACAACTGCCCTAGACCATCTGTTGCGCGGAATATTTTATCCACAATCCGTATATGGCGTGCTCAGCGCCAGCATCTGGCGCACTCTTGAACACGCGGGATGGGTCATCTTTGAGGTTTTCTTCCTCGTTCTCGCGGCCCACAACAGTCTGAAGGAAATGACGACGATTGCAGAACGTCAGGCCGGCATGGAGCACGCCAACAAAGAGCTGCAGGACAGCCACGCGCGGGCGGAGGAAGCAAACCAGCGCCTGAATATCAGCAATGCCTCTCTCGATGCCAAACACGCGGAATTGTCCCGCACCCACGATCGGCTCGACGTCACGCACGCGCAATTGCGGCCAACCTTGCATTCCTTGTCGCAAGCGAATGGCCTGCTCCAAACCATCGCCGAGCGCCTGCAGCAGCTGATCCACAGACAGAACTCATCTGTGCAGGGGCGCACGGCGAGGCTAACTTCCGCGATTTCCATGATCGAGGACCTGAAGCGGAAACGCAAGGACTCCGGCGCGCGTGACATGCTGGGCAGCGTACTCGATGCTACGAACAAAACCAGGCAATTCAGCCTTGAGAATCAAAACGCGATCGAAGCAAACTTGAGTGGACTGCAAGACATTGGCACGCAGATGCAATCCATGCGGACAACCGTTAGCGCTCTTGCCGAGAGTACAAGAAAGATTATCTCGATCACGGATCGGGTTGAGGACTTCGCCGATCAATCGAATTTGCTGGCGCTGAACGCTGCCATCGAGGCGGCTCGAGCAGGCGAAGCGGGGCGCGGCTTTGCCGTCGTGGCGCAAGCAATTCGCGAACTTGCGGATCGCTCCCTAAAAAGCACCCATGAAATTCGACAGACTCTCACGGAAATCGAGGGCGCCATTGCAGAAGCGAACAGCATGACCATACAAGGCAATGAACGCATGGGAAAGAGTCTGCAGGCAATCCGCTCCTCAGCGGAGAATCTCCGCAGCACTACGGAATTCATCAACATGACGGGGCGGTCGGTCGCAACCGTCACCGAATCGCTGGAGGCGCAGAGTGCCGCGCTCGATGATGTTTCGGAAATCATCGTGAATCTTGAAATTACCGGGGAAGAAACTCTACGCGGCTCGGAGGAACTGAAAGTCGCCGCTACCGATCTCAACGCCATCACCGTGCGCGTGCAGGAAACAATGAGACTCATTCAACAACTTGAGTCCAAGATTCTGTTTCCACGCCCCGCTTGAGATTCGACAGCTTGCGAATGTACTCGAGAAACTGCCAATCCTCTTTCTTCCACCGCCGGAAATTGAGGTCGCAGAAGATGTCTCCCAACTGGATCTGCCACCGGAAAACCTGACCGTCCAACATGCGCACAGCCTACCCGCATGACTGGTAATTATGCGGAAGCGAGGGCTACGAGCTTCTCGCCAGGGTTCGCCGTCAGCCAGGCTTGGACTCGACACACTGAGGGCGGCAATCACAACGATTGACCGGGTTGAAAAAAGCATCTCTCAGGAAGCCCCTAAGAGTCGGCGGGCCAGCGTAACACTTAGCTCGCCGGCGGCACGTACTGCGCCGGAGCCTGCGCCCCCTCACCAAAAAAGTATTGCTCCAATTGCTTGGCAATCACTTCCTGGTCTTCCCGGCGCGCCGGATTCAGCCGGTACTCATTGAGCAACATCTTGCAGTGCTCGGCCCACATGCCCCAGGCCTTCTGCGACACGTTGTCATACACGCGCTGGCCGAGGTCATTGTCGAAGGGCAGCTCGTCCAGACCGGGAAGCTCCTGCTTCAATTTCACGCAAAATACGGTGTGGCTCATTTCGGGTTTCCTTAGGGTTTTCTATGGTTTTGACCCCCATTATCTCACATGGGTACACCTCAGCCTGCGCACCATCGCGACGTGGGAAAGGCCTGCGCAGCGGCTTACAATCTTCCTATGAAGACGCACTTGTTGGTTTGTTCCCTGCTCCTTTGCCTGCTGGCAGGCGGCGCCCGCACCGCGTTCGCGGACAGCGAAGGAGGACCGCTGCGCTTCACAATCCGGGTGGGTGCCGGCATCAAGGGTCCGGTTTCGGGACGGCTGCTGGTGTTCTTCGGCCCCTTGCAGTCGGCTTCCGAGGAAATGACGCCCGGCTTCGGTGCCGACACCGACAAAATCTGGATCGCGGCCCGCGAGGTCTCGAACGCCTCGCCCGCTACCCCGATCGACTTGAATCCCGATGAACTTGTATTCCCGGCTCCTTTCTCCACGCGCCCGCGCGGCAACTATCAGGTCATGGCTTTGCTCGACCTGAATCACGATTACGCCTATGCCGGCAGCTCGCCGGGTGATATTCGCAGTCCCGTGATTTCGCTTCCGGACCTCGACCCCTCCCACTCGGGCACCATGGAATTGGTCCTCACCACTCGCATTCCGGAACCGAAATTAAGTCTTCCTCTCTCCTCCGAAGTCGTGGACTTCGTCAGCCCCCTGCTCAGCGCGTTCTGGGGCCGCCCGATCCATATGCAGGCCGTCGTCGTGCTCCCGCCCAGCTACACCCGCGACAGCAAGCTGAAATTCCCCACCGTGTACTGGACGCATAGCTTCGGCCATCACCTAGCCGATATCGCCAACGACAACGCCGCCCGCGTGCAGAAAAAAATGGCGGACGGCAAATACCCCGAAATGATCTGGGTCCTGCTCGACGAATCCTGTCCCAGCGGCACACACGAATTCGCCGACTCGGTGAACAACGGACCCTGGGGGCAAGCGCTGGTCCGGGAATTCATTCCCTACCTAGAAAAAACCTACCGCGCGGATGCCAAGCGTGACAGCCGGCTCCTCACCGGCCACTCCTCCGGAGGCTGGGCTTCTCTGTGGTTAGAGGTCAACTACCCCGAGATCTTCGGCGGAAGCTGGCCCGTTTCCCCGGATCCTGTCGACTTCCGCAGCTTTCCCCCCAACCTCCACGCAACACCACCGGAGAATTTCTATCGCCAGCCTAGCGGCAAGCCGCAGCCGCTGGTTCGCGAACACGGCAAAGACACGATGACCCTCAAGCAATCCGTACAGCAGGAACGTGTTCTCGGCGAATACGGCGGCCAAATGGCGTCCTTCGAATGGGTATGGAGCCCGCGCGGCAAGGACGGCCGCCCCATGCCGCTGTTTGACCGCGACACGGGCCTGGTCGATCCAGACGTGGCCAAAGCCTGGGAGGCCTACGATATCGCAGAACTACTGCGCAAGCACGCCGACCACCTTCGCCCGCTGCTCGACGGCCGTATCCATCTGACGGTTGGCACGGAAGACACGTTCCATCTCGACGAGCCGGCCCACTTGCTGGAGGAAACGGCGAAGGACCTGAACCTGAACATTCAGTTCACGTTCGTGCCAGGAAAAGACCACGGCAACGTCTACGACGGGAACCTGGACGAACGGATCGCTCGCGAGATGAACGCCATTGCCCGGCCCAAAACCGCCGCAACCACCACACCCCAATAACCCCTGCCACACCCAGGTCCACCTCGGTCCATATGGGGACAGGCGTCCTCGCCCGTCCAGCGGAGCGAAGCTCCGCAGCGCTGTTCGCGGTACTAACTCCCTCGCAGCCTACCTCGCCGGCTCCGCCATCAACTCCAGCGCCGCGTTCACAATCCCATTCTCCGCGCACCCGGGTTTGAGGTGCGTGTCGAGGACCTGAAATGTGTTGTGCCCGTAGGCTTCGTCGCTTGGAACGTACCCCGAGCCCGCGAAGCCATTAGCCAGCGTGACGACGACGGTATCGGTGAACGGCGACGCTTTTTTGACGCGCTGCGCGATCGAGGTGTAGATCTCAGCGTTCACCGAAGCCAAAGCAGCCGTTCCAATCGTCAACACGCCGACGTGGAGATTCACGGGCTCCCCATCCACATACGTCCCCGGAGCACCTTCGCGGCCAGTGTTGGTGCGGGTTCGCCCCGGACACGTCACCGTCTTCCCACCGCCCCAGATGCGAACCTCGGAAGAAGTCTTCTTCGTCCGATCGTCCTTGCCCGCGTCCATCACGCGTACAACTTCCTCGGCCATCACCCGGCCCATGCTATCCACCCAGTCGTTGAGTTCGCCCACCGCCTTATCGAGTCCTTCTTTCGCAGCCGCTGTGGGACCCTTGTCGAACGCCGCCTTCGCCTCGCGCGCTTGGTGCTGCGTGCGCAGATACAAAGGATTTTCATCTCCCGCCGCAGCACTCGACCAGATCGCGACCACCTTATCGTCATACGCCCGCTCCACAAACCGTGAAGTCACGCCCGGAAAATCCGCGGTCAGAATTCCCATTTCGTAGTAGTCGATGGCGTGCATCGCATAATTCACGTACACAGCGATCGGTTCGCCGCCGGGAGTCTCGAATTTCAGAACGGCCACAGTCTTGTCGGAAGGGCCATCGAGATTCGGCCCTTGATACCAAAGCCGCGTTTGCGGATCGATGGCGTCCCGATTCACGTTCAAGTAACTGGCTCCGGTGTCGAAGCCCGCGCGAGCCGGCGCCACCTTGGCTTTCGCCTCGCGGACAGCCGCCACGATTGCTTCCTTCAGAGTGTTCCGGAAAGCGGCGTAGTTCGGATCGGCCGGTTTCTTCCCATCCTCGGGATAAGGCGATGAGTGGGAATGCGTTGCGGAGATCACAATATTGTCGACCGGGCAATGCAGCTCGCGCGCCACCTTCTGGGAAGCCTCCTGCCAAAGAGGTTCATCAATGACAATGAGGTCCACGCCCACCAACGCCGCGCGGGTTATGTGGTTGTCCAGCACAATCGCGCGCACAAACAGGTGATCGCGAAGGGACGTGTAAGGAGCCGGCAGGGCAGTCGCGGCGGGCGTGATGTCCACGCGCGCGGCTCCCACTTCGAGAGCACCCGCGTCCGCGGCATGCGCGCCCCGGCTTGAGATCGAGAACAAGATCGAAAATACGATCAGCCCAGCTCCTCGTATCCGGAGCCGACTCCGCCGCTGCGCTTCTGCCAACCTCAATCTCCCATCCGTTCCGCGATCAGAGCAGCCACCTTCTTCCCACCTTCCGGACTCACCCCCTGCGCCCCCACGCTGATGGTTACGAGCACGTCGCCCTTGCGCATCATCACGGGATTTCCCATGGGCCCAATGAGAGCTTCGTCTCCCAGCTCTGGCGCCTCCGTAAACGCAGCCTTGCCACCCAACTGCATGGCCGCTCGCGTTATCTTCATCGCGCCGGTGCCGCCTTGCCACGCATACTGAATCTGCATGCGGCCGCCCTCCGCATTGAGCACATATTCACAGACGCTCGTAGCACGCGGAGTTGCCTCCTGCACTGGAACTCCAAGGGCATCGGCGGCTTCCGACGCGCTCACAAACGAGCACGGCTCTCGTTTCCCGCTGTAGGGTTTGCTGTGGCTCGTGAAATCGCCCGCTGCCTTCTTCACCCGATATCCGATGTAGACGCAACTCCCAATCATCAAGATGAGGATGAGTCCGATGATTCCCACAATGATGAGGACGATCTTCATCGCACCGCCCGATGAAGGCCGGAGGATTGGATCCGGTAAACATGGGCCCCGTCGTCGTCGCCGGGACAACCTCGGCGCTCGAGGGCTTTCCGCAGGCAGGACAAAATCTCACACCATCGCCCATCGGCGCGCCGCACGCGTTACAAAATCCAGCCATAGTGGTTTCTCCCCCGCGAAAGTCGCAGCCATCTTAAGGACCGCGTGGAGGTGCGTCAAGCAACTCGTGCAGGCAACTCGTGTGAGGCAACTCGTGTGAGGCGGACTGCTGTCCGCCGATTTTGACGTCCGGATTTTGCGCTGTAGGTTTTGAGTTATGGATTTTGACTTGCGTGAGTTATGGATTTTGACCGGCGAAAGATGTGCAAGATCAGCCCCTAAGCAGCGGCCGGCGCATCCGCCGCACGGAGCCCGGGAACGCTGACCGTCTGCGCCCAACCCCGCTCCAGTGCTACACTCTACGCATTATGGCGGAAGGTCGTTCACGGGTTTGGCTCTGGGTTCTCGTTGGCGGGGGCGCGTTTTTTCTATTCGTGCTCGCCGTCTTCGCGTTGGTTTACGTCACCATGCACAACGGTGACGACAAAACCTCGCTCACCAGTTTTGGCGACAAGATCGCGGTCGTTGACCTCGACGGCGTGATCCTTTCGCCAAAAATCATCGTCGAGCAGCTCAAGAAGTTCGCCGACGACGACTCGGTCAAGGCCATCGTCATCCACGTGAACTCACCCGGCGGCGGTGTGGCCGCTTCGGAGGAGATTTACCGCGAGGTTAAGCGGATTCGCGACGAGAAGAAGAAGCACATTGTGGCTTCCATTGAGTCCGTCGGCGCCAGCGGCGCTTACTACGTGTCTTCCGCCACCAATAAGATTTACGCCGACCAGGGCAGCATCGTCGGATCAATCGGTGTGATCTCCCAGTCCATGAACTACGGCGAGCTCCTCAAATGGGCCAAGTTGAAGGACGTGACCATGAAAGCCGGCGAATTCAAGGACACCGGCAACCCGGCCCGCGACATGACTCCCGCCGAGCAGGGATATTTGCAGAGTCTTATCAACGAGATGCACGGCCAGTTCATCGGCGCCGTTGCCGAAGGCCGCAAAATGAAAGTCGAGGACGTCCGCGCTATTGCCGACGGCAAAGTCTGGACGGGCCAGCAGGCGTTCAACCTCAAAATGGTCGACCAGATCACGGATTTCGAGGGTGCCGTTAAGGACACCGCCAAAACGGTGGGCATTACCGGGGAACCTCGCCTGGTCCACCCCGAGCGCGACCGCAAAACCCTGGGCGACCTCCTGTTCGGCGACGTTTCCGACTTCCTGCCCACCAAGGAAAAGCTTCTGGAAAGCCATGTGGGGTTCTATTACCTCTGGAAGTAGGCCGGGGGTTCCCAAAGTAGTACGACCCCTTCCACTTGCGCGAAGTCCTGAAATTTGAGAGAGTTAGGAGATTCCTGGTAGCGGAAAAGCGGAGCGAATTCACCATGACTAAGGCCGATCTGATCGAAGATGTCTCCCGTCTCGCCGAAGTAACGCGCAAGGATGGCGAAGTAATCGTGGAGACGATTTTTGACAGCATCGTACGCTCGCTGCGTGTGGGCGACAAAATCGAAATCCGTGGTTTTGGCAGCTTCCGTACCCGGCAGCGCAAACCCCGCATCGGCCGCAATCCGAAGACCGGCGACAAAGTCGAAGTTCCCGCAAAAAAGATCCCTTTCTTCAAGCCCAGCAAGGAGTTAAAGGACTTGGTGAATACCGGCGCCGATGCTCCCGTGGCGGCGCCGCACGCGTAATCTCCAACACCCTCGGCTGCCAAACAGTCGCAATTCAACAGTTTAGAGGCATCATGAAAGAAACGGCTCGTATCGCCGATCAATTGTCACGCGCTTACTCCGGCAAAGCCTGGCACGGACCGTCCCTGCGCGCCTTGCTTCGCGGTGTGACCGCCGCGCAGGCGGCTCAGCGGCCCGTTCCGAACGCACACACGATTTGGGAACTGGTCCTGCACACTGCGGCATGGGACCGCGTAGTTTGCGAGCGAATTCAGGGCGGCAAGACAACCGAGCTCCCCCCGGAAGAGAACTTCCCCACCGTCACCGACACCAGCGACGCCGCCTGGAAGAAGGCGCTGAAAGGCCTGGAGAAGCAGCACCGCGCCCTGGCAGCAGCCATGCTCAAGTTCCCCGCCGCCAAGCTCGACCGCAACCTCGGCGGCGGCGATTACACCTTCTACATCACCATGCACGGGGCCGTGCAGCATGATCTCTATCACGGCGGGCAGATCGCGATTTTGAAGAAGATGGTGTAGGTCGGCAGCATCCCGGTCGCCCGTCGCCATCCAGGATCATGCGGGGTTTTACGGCTCTCCGCCGCGCTGTACCCGGCTGTGATGGCGGCTATAACCGAAATAAATTGCCATCCCGATGACAAGCCACACGAACAAACGAATCCAGGTAATCGGGGTCAGGCTCAACATCATCGCCAGCGAAATCACAATTCCAAGAATTGGGACCAGCGGCACCAGAGGCGTTCGGAATGGCCGCGGCAAGTCGGGATTGCGCCGGCGAAGAATCCATACCCCTGCACAAACGATGACAAACGCCAGCAACGTGCCGATACTGACCATCTCCGTGAGCACGTTGATCGGCAGCGAGGCCGCCAGTACGGCCACGAAAATGCCGACCGTCAGGGTGGAAATCCAAGGCGTTCGGAATTTGGGATGAACCGCTTTAAATAGCGCCGGCAACAGGCCGTCCCGCGACATCGAGAAGAATACCCGCGACTGCCCCAGCAACATGACCACAATCGTGCTCGTCAACCCCATGAGGGCGCCGAGCTTCACCAGCATGCTGCCCCAACGCACTCCGGTGGCATCGATGCCAATGGCCAGCGGATCGGGGACGTTCAAGCTTTGGTAATTCACCAGCCCGGTCAGCACCCCCGCCACCAGGATGTAGAGCACGGTGCAGATTACGAGAGAGCCCAGAATTCCGATGGGCATATCCTTCTCCGGGTTCTTCGCTTCCTGAGCCGCCGTGGAAACCGCATCAAAGCCGATATAGGCAAAGAAAATAAGGCCCGCGGCGCGGAGAATTCCCGATATTCCAAATTGCCCAAAGCCCTGATTCTCCGGAATGAAGGGATGCCAGTTGACAGCCATCAGTTCCCGATGCCCCAAAAGATAGTTGCCGCCAATGGCGATGAAGACGAGCAGCACACAAACCTTCGTCACGACTATTCCCGTATTGAAGTTGGCGGACTCCTTGATGCCGATCACCAGCACCAGAGTGCAAAACACAATCGCAAGAAAACCAAGCAAGTTGAACACGCCGTGAGCGTGTGGCAGCGTCCGAGGATCAATGCCAAGAATCTTTAGCTTGGGAACAATCCTGGCCATGTTTTCCCAATGATTGTTGTAGAAAACGAATTCGTCCCAATGCGTACCCGCGATCGAGGCGGGCAGCCTGATGCCGAAGTCACCCAGCAGGCTGATGAAGTATCCGCTCCACCCGGAAGCCACAGTGGCGGCACCGAAGGCGTATTCCAGCACCAGATCCCAGCCAATGATCCAAGCCACAATCTCACCTAGCGTGGCGTAGCCGTAGGTATAGGCCGAGCCGGCAACAGGAATCATCGAGGAAAATTCCGCGTAACAAAGGCCAGCGAAAACGCAGCCGACGGCAGCGAAGATGAAAGATAGAATAATCGCAGGCCCCGCGTGTTGGGCGGTGGCAGTCCCTGTAATCACGAAAATCCCAGTTCCGATAATGGCACCGATGCCAAGAGAGATCAGGTTGCTGGGACCGAGGGCGCGCCTCAGGCAATGTTCGCCGGTTTCTTGCGCTTCGTTCAGGATGGTCGTCAGCGGTTTGGTCGCCAGCAAATTTGCCATTCGGACTCCCCCACTCCCGTCTCTAACAGGATGTTCGGCGGACCCTAATAGTATGCGAAGAAATTGTGCTTTGGATAGATCAACGTTGTGCCAGATCAAGGTTGTGCTAGATCAGCATTGTGCTGGATCAACGTTGTAATCGATCAGCGCTCGATCGATTGGGTTGCGAAACCGGCGTTGAGATGATCACTGGAAGAATGATCGCTGGAAGGACGAATGATCGCTGGAAGAATGATCGTGGAAAGGATGATCGCTGGAATAAGTTGCGTTCATGCGCGACCGGCTTAGTCTCTCCCAACCGATCGAGCGCGATCACATAAACTTTGCAGAATTCATTGCTGAAGATGCGCGAGTAATGCGACTCGTCGTCAATACTGGAGGGCCGCATCCTGCCCCGTTAAGATGCTGGTAGCCACGATTGCAAACGCCAGCCGAGCGACTCCCCGCCATCTCATGTGCATGCTTCTCCCGGGGGTGTTGCGACTTCCAACGAATTCTCCAACTCGGAAAATGGAGATGAGATATTTTGCGCGGACAGATTCAGACCGGCCGGCGGCGCCCCCACAGCTAGTGGGCAGCTCTCTCGTTCACCACAGCCACCCTCGCTGATCGAGCGGCAGCTGGGCGTTGGCGTCGGCGGCTGGACTGGCTGCCTTTTCTGCTCATTTCCCTGTCGGCATTGTTCCGAAACGCTTTGCGCTTGCTGGGCTAAGAGATTGGCGGCGGCCAATAACAGCGCCAGAACTGGCGCGAAGAGCCGGGACGACGTTTGCCTGGTACGCCTCCGATAGCCGCGCGCGCTCGCAGGTCTGCTCGGCAACGGAACGTAAAAGCACGCAAAAACAAGCTCTAGCTCGGAAAATGGAAATGTACGTCCTGCTTGGATACGTTGGCAACGCCGTCGGTGGTGGCGGGCCGGAAGTGCCAAGTGTGCAGGGTAGCAACGACTTTCTTGTCCACCTCGGGACCGAGAGACTGAAGGACGCGAGTCTCGGCCACGTTACCCTGGATGTCGATCGTGATCTCCACGATTACGTCACCTTGGATCCCGGGCGGTAGCGAGGAACGCGGGACGTCGGGACCGACAATGGGCAGGGCCGGTTCCCGGACGAAGCCGACGGTTGGGCCGTCCGGCAAGGACCCTTGTTGCGAACCAGCCTGCAACGGATCCGCGACCGGGTTGGCGTTCTGGGTCTTCCCGATTTTGTGCGCAGCCGGCTTGCGATAGACGGCACGATCCGGCAGCGAGTGTTCGCGCAAGGCAAGCGGCGTCGAGTAGACAAGCTCGGTAACAACTGCCCCGCGCCCAAACCGCAGGTCAGAAGGCTTGACGATTCTGGCGTTGAGCGGGCGGAGGATCAGCGCCAGCAGGAACAACCCGTGCGCGGCCGCCGAGAGGAGGGCGGCAGCCCGCCTGCTCTTGCTTGCGCGTTGTGGTTGGGTGAACACGTGAACTCTCCTAAAACCCCATAACTTTCGACGTTCGCGCCAACCAATCGTGAGACCCGACACTCTGATTATGTCAGGGAAACGATGGGGCCGGAACAAATAAACCTTGAGAGCTTGTCCCAGCGCAAAGAGCGCGCGGCTCCGCTTTTAAGCCCGAATCCCCACGACTGCCATCATTCGTCCGGTTATGCCCTTCTCTTTTCGGTAGGAAAACAAAAGATCGGTGCGGCAGGCCGTGCAGAGCGGCGATACCTCGATACTGTTGGCGCTCAGACCAGCGTCGAGGAGCTGGAGGCGATTGGCTTCGGCCAAGTCGAGGAAGAGCTGGATCGGCAATTCGCTATGCCCCGGTGCCCGGGCTGTGAGGAAGAGCATGGGATACTTTTCGCGCACCGGGTCCAGTACCTTGATCTCGCGAAACAACTTCCCGGCATAAGCGAACTGCGCTTCGAACCGCACCCGCACTTCGGGGCCGACCTCGAAACAGCACTGGCGAATGCCGGGGCCGATGGCCGCTTGAAGATCCTTCGGCTCGCAGCCAAAATTGCGCCGCATTTCCCCCACGCCCTTCTCCACAATGCGCCGCAGCGTGCCGCGCCATCCCGCATGGAACACGCCCACAGCTTTGCGCTTGGGGTCGACCAGAATCACGGGCAAGCAATCGGCGGTTTGCACGCCAAGGACTAGGCCGGGCGTATTGGTGACGACACCGTCGCCGACCAGGGGGGACTTGGGCACGGCCGAGACGGCGTGAATGAGATCAGAATGAATCTGCCGCAGCGTCACGAGTGGCAAGGAGACTTTCTCTTGAGCCACCGCACCAAGAGCCACCGCACCAAGGCTCTGCAAGAAAACTTCGCGATTTCGCGCCACCGTCTCGCGCCGGTCTTCCTTGGTAAGACCTAAGTTCAGGCTGGACCCGCCGTAGGCCTGGCTAAACCCTCCGGGACGCGTGCTAAAACCGTGGACCAGCCACGGCAATTTGGTCCACGACTCGATCGCAATTCCTGGCGGAGCAGACGGAAACGACGGCTGCGCGGTTTTGGCCTTCGCTTTCCCTCTGGCCGGGAGCCGGGTCGTGGATCGCGGGATCGTTTTCGTCGCCACACATCTATCTTAGCGTGCAGGGCTCCCTTAGCGTGGAGGACGCCGTTTCGACGAAAGCCCTCAAGGCGTTTGCTGATGGCGGTCGGCGAAAGCTATACTTTCTTTGCCATGTTTGATGACTTCCACGCCCAAGACCGCTGGTCGAAGACCGATGTTCATTGCATCTACAAAGGCCTCGTGGTAGCCATTGCCACGCGCCACGCCGACGCTGTTGACATCAATTTCCTGGCAAATGGCAGGCCGGTTACGATCGCTCTACCGCACCGCGGCTGGGAGGAATACCAGAAGCGCACAGGGAAGGTCATCACAGATTCTCTTGCCATCCAGATCGCGGGGCACTACCTCAAGACTGCCATTGAGACCGGCGAGCACACCGGGCAAGAAATGTACTCCCTTACCGTGGCGGAGACAATGCAGCATCTCGACGCAGCGCTCGAAGAGCTGCTGGCTCCGGCGAAGACCTAATCGATCCCATCCCTTACTTCCCGTTCTCCGTGCTCAAAATATCGTAGTTGTAATTCAGCAGCGCGCGCTTGGGCGGCTCGGAGATGTCGGTGAGCGGGATCGATAACGGAACGGTTGTATTACCGACGATCCGTACCGCTCCAATCTTGATGATCTTGCCGCCACCGAAATCCAGATAGATGGGCACCGGCATCGTGAACTTCTCGTCCACGTTGGATTGGGTGATCTTCAAGTTCATTTGGAAGCCGTTCTTGATGGGTGCGAAATTCGATTCCAGTCTGTAATCAGGAAGGTAGGTTCCGTAGACGAATTGTTGAAAGAACCAGTCCATTTTGCCATCGCCGCTCTGGTTCATTTCCCGAGTCATATGGCGTTCGACAACTTCCTTGAAGTCTTCGGTGCTGCTGGGGCGGTTGTAGAAGCTGTGAACGTAGTCGTGCATTAGGACCTTGAAAGCGTCATCCTTGGTCTGCGGGTTCCACATCATCATGCGCAACATGTGCACGATGTACCCGCCCTTCGGATAGATCAAGCCATTGACATCGAAGCCAACCTTGCTATTGCCCAAGCGGTAGCCCATCGTGACGGAGCCTACATCGATGGAACGCTTGCCTTCCTTGTTTTTCTTAAGAAGGTCCTCTTTCCATCCTTTCAGGAAGTCCCGATAGGTATCGGACTGCTCGGAATATACCGATTGAAGATAGAGCGATGCGGCGAACTCAGCCATCCCCTCACTCAGCCAGTTGTCACGATAACTCGGGATGCCAACGGCATGGCCGAACCACTGGTGCGCTACTTCGTGGGGCGCCACGGAACGCCAGAAGCCGTGCGAGGCTGCATCAACTGCAGCACCGTAGACCTTCTCGAAGGAAGCATGCGGCAAATAAATCAGGGCAGGCCAAGATTGCCCGAATTGATTCGTAGGCTGTTCCGTAAGTGCGAGACGCTGATAGGGTGCCGGGCCGAAATAATCGGTATAAAGGTGAACCGCCAGCTGCCCTTCGGCGACCTCGCGATGCAACATTGAGGAGAGGGCTTCGTCGGAAGTATTTGCGTACCCCTCGATTTTGTATTTGCCATCTTGGGCATCGGCTTCATCCTTCTTGTAGGTTGCAAAATTGAATCCGGCGACGGCCTGAGGCACGTCTGCCTTCCACTCTGTTGTGATCTGATCACCCTCTACTTGGGTTTTGCCGGGAATGCCTGTAGCCACCATGGTCAGTCCCTTCGGGATGTGGAAGGCCATTTCATACGTGGCATAGTCTCCAAGCGTCGTATTGGGGTACCAGTCGTCTCTGGCTACCGGAAAGTAATTGCCGAATCCAGCGTCAATCACGGCGTCCTTGCCGCCGTAGATCGTTGTGATCGTGAGCCGCTCGCCCTTCGCCAGCGCCTTAGAGAGGATCACAAAGAAGTTTCCGTCCTCTTCCTTTTTCTCCTGAACGAACGCCAGAGGGTGACCTTCCGCATCCAGGACGTTCCGCACTCGCAACGTGTCGAACAAGTCGAAAGGCACTACTCTCAAACCGTCGATGGCGGAGACGAAGGTAGTTTGAGAGATTCCGTCCAGCCTGCCTCCTTTTTCGATCGTGGTATCAAGTTTCTGGTGTTCGATGTCGATGGTGAGGCTGTACTGACTGCCGCGGGCCTTGCCGTTTTTGTACTCATCGGCGAAATGGAAGGCGGCCCAGGTCCCCCGCTTACGGTCTTCGTAAGTGATCAGCGCTACTTCTTCCGGAGCGATATTGAACTCCGAAACACCATGAGGATCGATGGCAAACAACATCTTGCTGCTCACCTTCTTTCCCTGAATGAAGGCCCAAAACAGGCCTCCCTGCGGCGTCGCCAAAACATCTTCCAAGATGCGGCCATCCAAGTTGTACTTCTCTTCCTTCCTGAGGAACTTCTGCACCCCCGCCAACGCGCCCGCAACATCTCCGCCGGAGGAAACCGTGGCAAGCGCGGCCCCTGCGGCCTTCTTCGCTTCCTCGAAGGTCTCGTCGGTGAACCGAAACACCGCTTGATCGAACTCCTCATGCAGTGAGGGATCTTTGGTCAGCGCGGCCAAGCTCTTTTTCTCAACTTCAGTTGGCGGGATCAGTTCGAACGTCCCGTGGCCGAAGAAAACCGCTCCCGTAACCTTGCCATTGACCGGAGCGAGAAAGGTGAGCACGCCAGTAAGCACGAAGGTTCCCGCGTCGCGCTTCAGCGTCAGATCCTTGACGGGAATTTCGTCGCCGCTGCCGATGTTGCGCAGAGCCTTGTAGGTTGGATCGGTGTTGGCTTGCTGAATCTCGGCTGGGATGGTTGGGCGCGCGCCACCGGGACGTTGCGACAATTCTTGGGCAGCGAGTTGGTAAGCGGCTGCAACAGCTATCAGGCCGAAGCAAAAAGATCTGAGTTGCATCAAAGCCTCATAGGGCGCGACGTTTCGAAATCTGACTATTGTACCTCGTAGCGCGCCGGACCGACCGGTCGTTCTATAGGCATGCACGCACTATAGGCATGCACGCAGCTGCCCAGAATCCCCTTCACCCCAATCCTCATCAATCCTTTGTATCCCTCTTGGACTTGGCTTTCCTCGCCGCGGGAGGGACACTAAAAATGGCTTTCCTACGAGGGAGTTCTATGGCAACAGCAAGTCATACGCCCAGCGTGGCGGAATTATTGGATCGGCAGCATGTTCATTTCAATCTGGACGGGGCGCGGCTCGTGGAACACGCCATTCGGCGCGGCGAAGGCAAGTTGGCTGCGAACGGAGCCCTGGTGGCCACCACTGGCAAATACACAGGCCGTTCGCCAAAAGATAAGTTCGTCGTCCAGGACGCGCTGACGGCCGACAAAGTGGCCTGGGGCACAGTGAACCAGCCGTTTGATCGAGGAAAGTTCTCCGCTTTGTACGAGCGCGTGCTCGAGTACTTGGACGAGCGCGAGCTTTTCGTCCAGGATCTTTTCTGCGGGGCTGATACCCACTACCGGTTGCCTGTCCGATTCGTCAATGAATTTGCCTGGCACAACCTGTTCGTCCGGCAGCTCTTCATTCGCCCCAGCGCCGCGGAGCTGCGGGAGCACAAAGCTGAGTTCACGATGATTTCCGCCCCCGGCTTCAAAGCCGATCCGCGGCGTGACGGCACGGCCTCCGAGGCTTTCGTGATTCTGAACTTTGCCGAGCGCATTGTGCTGATTGGCGGCGGCGCCTATGCGGGTGAGATGAAGAAGTCGATCTTCACCATCATGAATTTCCTGATGCCGCCGCGCAATGTCTTCCCCATGCACTGCTCGTCGAACGTTGGACGTGACGGCGTAACCGCCCTGTTTTTTGGGCTTTCGGGCACGGGCAAGACTACGCTCTCCGCCGACCCTTCGCGTAGTCTCATCGGCGACGACGAACACGGATGGAGCAGCGACGGCATCTTCAACTTCGAGGGCGGGTGCTACGCCAAGTGCATCAAGCTCTCGCCGAGCAACGAACCGCAAATCTGGAGCGCATTGCGCTTCGGGTCCGTTCTCGAGAACGTGGTGCTGGACCCGGAAACGCGCATACCGAACTACGCCGATGACAGCCTCACCGAAAACACGCGGGCCGCATACCCAGTCGATTTCATCGAGAACTGCGTGATTCCGGGGCTGGGCGCCCATCCCAAGAACGTGGTGTTTCTAACCGCCGACGCGTTCGGCGTGCTGCCTCCGGTGGCGAAGCTCACGCCCGAACAGGCGATGTTCCACTTCTTGTCCGGCTACACGGCGAAAGTTGCGGGCACAGAGGCCGGAGTGAAACAGCCTCAAGCCACGTTCTCGACCTGCTTCGGCGCGCCGTTCCTGCCACTGGCTCCGAAGGTCTACGCTGAAATGCTGGGCCGCCGCCTACGCGAACACGACGCCCAATGCTGGCTGGTGAATACCGGCTGGCAGGGCGGTCCCTACGGCGTGGGCCAGCGCATGGATATTCCGCACACACGCGCTATGGTGGATAGCGCTGTTGAGGGTACCCTAGCTCAAGTCGAGTTCGAGATCGAGCCATCCTTCGGCCTGCACATCCCTCTCCACTGCCCGGGCGTCCCCTCCAAGCTGCTGAATGCGCGCAACGCGTGGGCAGACAAGGCTGCTTACGACCGCGCCGCGGCTGACCTGTGCGCCCGCTTTGCCAGGAACTTCGAGCAGTTCGACGCTCCCGAACAGGTCAGGGCAGCGGGACCGAAGTTGCGGAAATAGGCAGGCGTTCGGGTTGGTGGAAGAACCCGAGGCTGCCCCTCGGGCTTTTTCCTTTCCGTGCCGATCCGGCAGCCAGGTCCCAAGTTCCTTGTATTCTTAAGCTCAGCCCCAATGTTTGCGCGCAAAATCCAAGTCGACTACGAAGCCGACGGCCAACGCCAGCCCTGTCCCATCAAGTGGCTCGATAACTTCTCGATGCGCAGTTTCACCAACGCCTCCGTCTTCGACGACACCCTCCCCATCGCCGACGGGCGGATGGAGGTGGGGACGACTGTGCCGCTCGATCAGCTCCGCGAGGCAATGGACGACTGGTTCAGGCGCAAAGGGTACTTGCCGAAGAACTCACGGCTGTTGATCACGGAAACATCGGGTTTTTAGCCCATTTCGGTACGAAAGTTCCTGTAGACCTGGGAAATCTTACCCAGCTTCGCCGGCTAGCATCCCTGCCCGAGACTCCAAGCCCTTGACTTGACAAGATATTCATCCTGCTGCAACACTGGCCACCCTCGTGCAAGTCACGAAAAAGCTTACGGGACTGCCAGGGTCCTCGGTGGAGGTAGTGAATGCGGGATTTCTATAATGGGATGAAGGAGTTAGGTGAGGTCCGGGTGAATTGGACGGCAATCCTCGGCCTCGGCGCGGCGCTTTTTGTCAGCGTCAGCTTTTGGGCGGCAGTGATCAACACAACCGCTTCGCTCGTAAAGTAGTTCGACAACCGCAAGAAACAAGAAAAACAAGAAGAAAAGGAAGAAAAAATGGGACGGCCCATGGCCGCCCCGGGCAGTACCCCCAAGCTCCGCCTTCGCGGGGCTTTTACTTGTCGCAGCGTTTACCTGTCGTAATTGAGCAGCGAAAACACATCGTGGCCCAGCAGCTTGTCGCGGCCCTTCAGAAAGTCCAACTCCACCACAAAAGCCAGGCCCACAATCTCTGCACCCAGCGACAGCGCCAGCTTTACCGTCGCCTCGGCCGTGCCACCCGTTGCCAGCAGATCGTCCACGATGACCACCCGCTGACCCTTTTGAATCGCGTCTTTATGGACCTCAAGCGTGTTGCTGCCATATTCGAGGTCATAGCTCACCCTGGCCGCCTCCGCAGGCAGCTTTCCAGGCTTTCGCACAGGGACGAATCCTGCTGAGAGGCGATAGGCGACGGCGGGGCCAAATATGAAGCCGCGCGCTTCCATGCCTAGCACCAAGTCGATGTCCTGGCCGATGTAGTGCTCGGAAAGCTGGTCGACGAGCATGGCGAAGCCCAGCTTGTCTTTGAGCAATGTGGTGATGTCATAGAAGAGGATTCCCGGCTTCGGAAAGTCGGGAATCTCGCGGATCTTTGCCTTTAACTGAGCAGTCAGCGGGTTGGAAGTCATTTTCGTGTTCTCCAGCTCCCCTACCAAGTACCTTCAATGCGAAAGGTCGTGCTGTCGGCAGGCCCAGTCTCAGGAACGCTGGCTGGCCGTTCTTCGACATTGTCCACTCGGGCGGCCCGCGGACCTTGCCAAAGCTTGGCTTGCAGCGCGGCAAGTTGGGCTCGCGTGCCCACGGCCAGCAGTTCCACGGCGCCATCGGAGGTGTTACGAACCCATCCGGAGATTCTGAGCTTGTGGGCTTCAGCCTCCACAAACCAGCGAAAACCTACGCCCTGCACGCGCCCGCGCACGGTATAACGACGGGCCTCGGTCGGCTGCGCTTGGTTGGGCTCGGTCATGCCAGCGAAATTTTACTCTGGGATATACCCGCAAGGCTATGCGCGGGAGAGGTATGCGCCTTCTGAAGTATCCACTCGAATCACGTCACCTTCGTTGATGAAAGCCGGAACTTGGACGGTAAGCCCTGTTTCCAGCTTCGCGGGCTTGGTGACCGCGCTAGCCGTAGCGCTGCGCATGCCGGGCTCGGTTTCCATCACTTTCAACTCGACCGTCTGCGGCAGTTCAATGCCCACCGCTTTGCCGTCGAAAAACTCGATCGTAATCTGGAGATTCGGCGTCAGATACTCGACGGCATCGCCCAGGATGTCGCGCCCGAGCTGCATCTGCTCGTAGTTCTCGGTATTCATGAATGTATAGAAATCGCCGTCGGTGTAGAGGTATTCCATCTTCTCTTCGTCCACCATCACCCGCTCGATGGGATCGGGGGACCGGAAGCGGTGCTCGAAAATGGCCCCGGTACGAAGGTTGCGAAGCTTGGCCTGAATAAAGGCGCGCAAGTTGCCGGGCGTGCGGTGCTCGACGCTGAAAACGGAGCACAGGTTGTTTTCGTGCTTGATGACCATACCCGGGCGCATTTGGGTCGCGGGAATTGACATGACTGAAGATTGCTCCTTACAGGTTTTGCAGATTGATTCAGCGGAGGGCGAAAGGACTAGCGTCTACGCCGCACACGTGGGCTAACACCTGATTGTACACCGGGCCCGGCGTCATCCGGGAGGCTATAATGGCGCAGCGAATGGCCCTCACCTCTGGCACCAAGCTTGGTCCCTATGAAATCGAATCGCCGCTGGGCGCGGGCGGCATGGGCGAGGTGTATCGCGCCCGGGACACCCGTCTCGACCGCACCGTCGCGATCAAAATCCTGCCCAGCCACCTGGCCGACGATGCGCAAGCGAAGCAACGCTTCGAACGCGAAGCCAAGGCCATCTCCAGCCTGAACCATCCGCACATTTGCACGCTGCACGACGTGGGCTCGCAAAATGGCATTTCCTACCTGGTCATGGAGCACGTGCAGGGGGAAAGCCTCGATACACGCCTGAAAAAAGGACCCCTGCCTTTGAAGCAGGCCCTCGAGTGCGCCGTCCAGATTTGCGACGCCCTCGAGAAAGCGCACCGTGCCGGGATCGTGCATCGCGATCTGAAGCCTGGGAACATCATGCTGACGGCCTCGGGCGCCAAGCTTCTCGACTTTGGACTGGCAAAACCGGTGGCCGTTTTCGGTGCTCAGACCTTGACCAAAGCGGGCCCGTTGACCCCATCCACGCCGACCATGAACCTTTCGGGATTGGCCGGACCGGCCGGGACGCTGACGCAACAGGGGACGATCGTCGGCACCTTCCAGTACATGGCTCCCGAAACCCTGCAAGGCCAGGAAGCGGACGCCCGCAGCGACATCTTTAGCCTGGGCTGCGTTCTCTACGAGATGCTCACGGGACGCCACGCCTTCGAGGGTAAGAGCCAGATCTCCGTGGCTTCTGCGATTTTGGAACACGACCCGGAACTCATTTCCAAAGTACAGCCCATGGCGCCGGCGGCGCTGGATCACGTGCTCGCCGAGTGCCTGGCGAAAGATCCCCAAGCCCGCTGGCAGAACGCGGCGGACGTGGGACGAGAGCTGCGTTGGATCGCCAGCGGAGGGTCCGGGGTCAGCCGAGCGCCAGCCGTGAGGGTGGCAACACGTTGGCGGGAACGAGCACTCTGGGCTGCTGCGGCGGCGGTCTTGCTGGGCTCGCTGCTCTGGTTTGGTCTCCGGCCGGCAACACCCGCCCCGACCTTACGATCCTATCTGCCTCCGCCCACGGACATGGGCTTCGACTTCACCGGCGACTTCTCCGGACCACCCGTCATTGCGCCCGATGGGTCGTCCATTGCTTTCTGTGTGCGGAAGCAAAAGGAGGGATCCGCGGTATGGGTTCAGGCTCTCAACGACCTGGCCGCGAAGAAACTGGAAGGCACCGATGGCGCTGCGTTTCCCTTCTGGTCGGGGGATGGCAAGTTCCTGGCATTCTTTGCCGACGGCCGTCTCAAAAAAATAGCCGCATCGGGCGGTCCGGTCACCGTTCTGGCCGATGCGCCCAATGCCCGCGGAGGATCCTGGAACCAGGACAACGTCATCATCTTCGAACCGGACTACCGGGACGCCCTGTGGCGCATGAACGCCTCGGGTGGCACGCCGGTGCGCCTGACCTCGATGGAGACACACAAGCATACGACGCATCGCTGGCCCAGATTTCTGCCTGACGGCAAGCATTTTTTGTTTTTTGCGACGAATCACTCCGGTGGCTCCGAGCAAGGCATCTACATCGGATCTCTGGACGATGGTTCCTACAAGCACGTGGTCGATGCCGATTCCGACGCGCAGTATGCTTCTGGCTATCTGCTCTACCACGTTCAGTCGCAATTGCTGGCGCAGAAGTTCAATCCTTCGACCGGAGAGGTCTCCGGCGATCCCGCGACGGTCGCAAACTTCGTCGAATACGATTCCTCCACCTGGCACACGACGTTTACCGCCAGCCAGAACGGCCTCCTGGTGTATGAACCCGGCTCGAAATCCCAGGGCAGCGATCTGGTATGGCTGGACCGCAGCGGAAAGGTGCTGAGCAAGCTGGGCGATAGGGCATATTACAAAGGCAGCGGACGTCTTTCACCGGAGGGCAAAAGGCTCGCCATTTCGGTCGGGGACCCTCAGGGAGACATTTGGGTATTCGACCTGGTTCACGGCTCGCGGACCCGGCTGACATTTGGCGGAGCGACTTACTCATGGCCTTCGTGGTCGGCGGACGGGCAGCGAGTCGTGTACTCCCGGCTCAGGGGCGCGACCTTAATGGCAGGAAGCTCACTGCGCGCACGGCTGGCCAACGGGAGCGGGCAAGAGGAGGTGTTGGTGGACGAACGCAACTCGGCCGCAGGACCTGTCGCCATCACCTGGCCGACCTGGTCACCGGACGGGCGGTACCTGGCGTACATGGAGCAGGCCGGCCCCAGCGCAGCCATCTGGGCAAGCCCCGCTGCTCCAGCCCCGACCGGGGAGACGAAGCCGTTCGTGGTGGTGCAGCCGCCCTCATCCCAGGCCAGGATTTTCAGTTTCCGCCTTTCCCCCGACGGGCGCTGGCTGGCCTACACTTCGACCGAGTCGGGACGGGAGGAGACGTATGTGACGCACTTTCCCAGCGGGTCGGGCAAGTGGCAGGTCTCGCAGAGTGGAGGCCTGTTCCCCTCCTGGCGAGGGGACGGCAAGGAACTCTACTTCCTGGGATTCGGCAGCAATGCCACTGTGGTTGTCAACGCCGCCAGCGTGAGCGTCAACAGCGAAGCTTTTGCATCGGGCCAGGTACGGGCGCTGTTCCCGCTGTCCTACACCGCACCGCTCGGAAACCCATATGACGTTACACCGGATGGGCAGCGGTTTATTCAGGTCACATCCCCCGAAAGCGTGTCGACGCCGCTGGTCTTGGTGACGAACTGGACGGCGGAGCTGAAGAAGTGACACTGGCCGCTGGTACCGATCTCGGGCCTTACAGAATCCTTGGGCCGCTGGGCGCGGGCGGCATGGGCGAAGTCTATCGTGCCAACGACACGCGCCTCGACCGCACGGTTGCCATTAAAGTTCTACCCGCCACCCTTTCCGCTGACCCTTCTCTGCAGCAGCGCCTCGAAAGGGAAGCCAAAGCGGTCTCCCAGCTCACACATCCGCACATCTGCACCCTGCATGACATCGGCCACCAGAACGGCGTGGATTTTCTCGTCATGGAATTCCTCGAGGGCGAGACCCTGGAACACCGTCTCGAAAAAGGTCCGCTTCCACCCCAGCAGACGATTCGCTACGGAGCACAAATCGCCGACGCCTTGGCCAAAGCGCACAAGCTCGGCATCACCCATCGTGATCTGAAACCCGCAAACATCATGCTGACCAAGAGCGGGGCGAAGCTCCTCGATTTCGGCTTGGCCACACAATCCGGCTCCGCACCCTTGGCCGACGCTCTGACCCAGATGACACAGGAGCAGTCCAAGCTCACCAGCGCCGGCATGATCGTGGGCACGTTCCAGTACATGGCACCCGAGCAACTGGAGGGAAAGCCGGCGGATGCGCGCACGGATATCTTCGCCTTCGGCGAGGTCCTCTACGAAATGGCGACCGGCAAGCCAGCCTTTTCCGGAAGCAGCCGGGCCAGCCTGATCGCCGCGATCCTCACCGCCGAGCCTCCGCCCATCTCGCAGCTCCAACCCTTGACTCCTCCCGCGCTCGAACGCGTGGTGAAAAAATGCCTGGCGAAAGACCCCGACGAGCGCTGGCAAAGCGCGAGCGACCTCGGCAGCGAACTGCAATGGATGAGCACCGAATCCACTGCGGCCCACCCAGCCATCCCAGCGCGCGCCATCTCTCCACGAAGATTCGACGGGAAACTCTGGGGCATGGTCGCGATGACCTTGCTCGCCGCAACAGCTCTTCTGTTCCACTTCTACTCCCGGCCCGCAGCCCCGGCCCCAGTCCGCATGCGCTGGATCATCTCCCCGCCGGAAGGCACACAATTCCTGGCCACCGGCGACGCTCCCGCCCCAGTCGCCATCTCGCCCGATGGCCGCCGCATCGCCTTTGTAGCCGGCGCCCCAGGGAAATCCCAGCTTTATATCCAATCCCTTGACGCGCTCAAAGCCACCACTTTACCCGGCACCGAAGGCGCATCCTGGCCCTTCTGGTCGCCCGACAGCCGCTCACTCGGCTTCTTCGCACACGGCCAACTCAGGCGCATCGACTCCGACGGCGGAGCCGCAATCGACATCTGCGAAGCTCGTGTGCCGCGCGGCGCTTCCTGGGGTGCGGATGGCATCATCGTGTTTGCTCCCGAGACGACTTCCGGTTTATTTCGTGTTTCTGCTTCGGGAGGCCAGCCCGTTCCCACGACAACCCCCGACCTAGTCCACGACTCCCACCGGTGGCCTTTCTTCCTGCCGGATGGCAAACACTTCCTCTACTATGCCGCCGGGCACAACGATGTTGGTCATGCTCAAGATAGTCTTTACGTTGGCTCCGTCGAAGGCGGCGCGGGCAAATTTCTCCTGCACACCCATGCCAACAGCGCCTACGCCAACGGCCATGTGCTCTTCATGAAGGACAACACCCTCATGGCGCGGCCCTTCGATTTGAGCCGTCTGGAGTTGAGCGGCGATCCCGTTGTGGTTCAGGACGGCGTGGAGGAACACCGTACCTGGTGGATGTCGATTTTTTCTGCTTCACAAAACGGAACGGTGGTTTTCGCCCCTGTCCAGCAGCCGGACAATACCCTGCTGTGGATGGACTCGACGGGCAAACATCTGGGCACGGTTGGCGAACCCGGCCGCTTCGCCAGCGTCCACCTCTCTCCCGATGACAGCCAACTGGTCGTCGAACGGGATCGCCCCCACCACGACCTCTGGATCTATGATCTTCGCGGCCACAATCTCCCAACCCAGTTCACCTTCGGTGTGACGGCCGGCCTCCCCGTCTGGTCCAGCGACGGAAGCAAGATCGCGTTTGCCTCGGAAAAGGGTGACTACTTCGAAGTGCACGTTAAATCAGTATTTGGAGCGCAGGATGAAGAGGTTCTCCTTGCCTCCAAGAACAATACCTTCCCTCTCCAGTGGTCTCCGAACGGTAGCGCGCTACTCTACGCTACCGACGAGAGTGGACTGCAAAGTGCCAGCCTTTGGGCTATGCCCATGCTCGGTGCGCACACGCCCCGCCTCCTGTTGAAGGCGCCCTTCTACACCAGCGACGGGGTCTTTTCTCCCGACATGCGCTGGATCGCCTACGGTTCTAGGGAATCGGGAGTCCAAAGAGTCTATGCCACTCCCTACCCGGGCCCGGGTCCTCGCATTCTCATTTCCCCCGGCTACGGCGGCAACCCAGTCTGGCAAAAGGGTGGACAGGCCATCTTGTACCTGGGGGACAACGCCAGCCTCCAGGCAACCGCAGTGCGCGAACAGGGTGCAGACTTGATCGTCGGCGAGACACGGGAGATTCCTCAGGCGGTAGAAGCTCCCGTGGGCGAAGGCTTCCCCTTTGATGTGGCCAAGGATGGACGCATCCTGGCCATCACCCGAGGACAAGACAACCGCACCCAGCTCGTCGTTGTCTCCAATTGGGAGGCCGGCTTAAACAAATGAGCCTATCCGCCGGCATAAAGCTTGGTCCCTGCGGAATCCAGTCTCCCCTCGGCGCGGGCGGCAGGGGCGAAGGCTATCGCGCAAGAGACACTCAACCCCACAGGCTTGACGCTCTATAAAACTCGACTTCAGGTCAAGGCAAGCACGAATTGGCAGGTGTTAGAGCCGAAAGATCAGGTCGGCTTGCACCCATAATTTTCCCCACCGGCATCACGCCCGATGGAGGGCGAATGGTGGCCGCCTACGGTACTCAGCTCGGCCAACTCTACGGCAGCGACACTGTGAAGTAGCAGAACATATGGTGTGGCGCGGGCGCCCTCGCCCGCGAGCGGGATCAAGGGGATGGCACACTGCAGTCCGCTTTCGCCTGCCTGGGGTACTTCTCTACTTCGCACCCTCCTCCGCCTTGTGCGCCTCCGGCAACGGCTTGCGCGGCAGCATTTCTGAGCGGTTGGCCGCATGGTAGACCACCGACGCAATCACCGCCGAAGCCTGCATCATGTCCGCCGGCGGCGCATGGTCATAAGCATCCAGGTCGGAGTGGTGGGTTACATTCGAGTAGTCCAGTTCATCCTGGATGAACTGGAACCCCGGCAACCCCACGGCATCAAAAGAAAGATGATCCGTGCCTCCCGTGTTCCGAATCGTGATGCTGCCCGTACCCAAATCACGGAACGGCGCTAGCCACTCCTCGAACAGAGGCCGCATCATGTCATTGCCCTGCAAGTACGCGCCGCGAATCTCACCCGCGCCGTTGTCGAGATTGAAGTATCCCGCAAGCCTGGCGTGCTCGGGCGTGGTCTTCAGGGTCACGGGATCGGCGAAGTGCTGCTTCACGTAAGCCTTGGACCCAAGCAGCCCTTGCTCCTCGCCCGTCCACAAGCCGATCCGCACCGTGCGATCCATCTTGAGATTCAGCGCTTGCAGAATGCGCATCACCTCGATCATCACCGCGCTACCCGCCCCGTTGTCGGTCGCTCCCGTGGCGCCGTGCCAGGAATCGAAGTGCGCTCCAATCATGATGACTTCATCCTTCTTCGCCCCGCCGGGAATCTCCCCGATGATGTTGAAGGAATCGACGTCCTTCTCGCTGGCGGTGGTCTTGAGGTTGACCCGCAACTTCACCGTCTGCTTCTTCGCGATCAACCGTGCAATGCGGTTGTACTGTTCGCGCGTAACGGAAAACAGCGGAAGGGCCAGCGGATACTTGGCCTCGTAGGCGAACGCTTGTTCTGCGAAGGTAAGGCCTCCTTTCGCGCGAGAGTCAGAAATGAAACCGGCGAGCACGCCCTCCTGGACAAGGAAGTCGTTGAGTTTGGAACGCACGTCCTTGACAGCATCAAAGATCTGGTCAATCTGCTCTTCAGTCAGCGCGCTAAAAAACAGCCGTCGCTTTTGCGGGTCTTCCGGAACCTGCAGGTTCTTGAGATCGACCTGCATTTTCTGCATGGGCGTGGGAGCCTTGGACATTTCCGCAAGCTCGGCGTCGGAGTCGCGCTTGAACAAAGGCTCGGTGGCCGGCGGAACGGGATCGGGATCGGAAAGCAAGACGATCTTGCCCTGCAATTTGCCACGGTAGGTAGCGATGAATTTGTCGAGATCGTCCTGAGCTTTCTTGGGACTGTAGGTGCGGGTAATCGGAGCCAGAAGCGGCTCTCCGACTATTGTTCCAGAAGTGGATCGAGTCCAGGCCAGCGGCGTAGCCCGCAGATGGGAATAGCGAGGCTCGACCATTTCCACGGAATATTCCTGCAATTCCCAACTGCGCCCAAACGGACCCCAAGGCTCGAGGTGGACATTGCGCGCGCCGTAACCCTTCAGCCTTTCCACCGTCCAGTCGGCCGCTTCCTGCGCCTCCGCCGAGCCCGTAAGGCGCGGTCCATACCGGTCGCTGATCATCGAAAGAGTGTCCATAACCTGGGAATGATCGAACGCCTCGGTCTTAATGCGCTGAACCACGGAGAGGTCGACTCGGTCCTTATTTTGTTGGGCGGAAGCGGCGGGGCCAAAGGCAGCGACTGCAGAAATGGCAAAAATTCCCCACACGGCTGAAGTCTGAATTCGTTGCAAGATTTCCTCCTGGCTGGCGTTGGTGACGGCAAGACCACGCTTGCACTTTGCGGATTCTAGCATCCTGCTGGAGAGGGCGCTGGGATTGAGCCATGGAGAGGAGAGACATTTGTGAGCCTATTCAAATTCCTTTTCAGGTACCAAGTCCCCTCCTGAATCCTCAATTCTTCTCCGGATCAGGATTCCTCAGCATTCCGCAGTTTGATTCGGGCGGCGTGGATCCCGTCCCGCACTGGTTCCCGCTCGGTATCATTCTGGAATGGATCTCGGATCGGATAAGCTTAGAACGTAAAGAGCGAGTGTCGCGATACATCGCCATATGCCCCGGCCACCTTCGGATGAATATGAAGAGCGTCTCAAGTCCCGCGAATCCCGCGTGGCCCACTACGATAAATTACATATTCGTATTGGGAACGTGCGACTTTGGGTTGCGGTCGCAACAGCGGTTGCGGGCTGGTGGTCCATCCGACGACACGCGTTCGCTCCGTGGTGGCTGCTTGTACCTGCTGTGGCATTCGCCGCGATGGTTCTGTACCACGCAAGGGTCTTACGGGGCCGGTTCTGTGCTCAGCGAGCAGTGGCCTTCTATCGCAATGGACTGGCGCGCATCCAAGATCGCTGGGCCGGCAATGGGCGGTCTGGAGAGCGTTTTGATGTTCCTCACCACGTCTATGCGGCAGACCTGGACTTGTTCGGCAAGGGGAGTCTGTTTGAACTGCTGTCTACAGCCCGCACCAGGATGGGCGAGGATGCGCTCGCACACTGGCTACTTTCTCCTTCGCGGATTGAGGACATTCGACAGCGGCATGGAGCTGTTTCTGAACTTCGCAACCAACTAGATTTCCGGGAGGAGTTGGCTGTTCTCGGCGAAGATTCGGGGGTCGGCATTCACCCTGAGGCGTTGCTAAAGTGGGCCGCAACACCGAACCGACTGAACCAGGGTTGGATGCGATGGCTGGCTCCGTTATTGGCGGTTCTGGCTGTCGGCTCCGCGCTTGTGTGGGGGCTCTGGGGAATAGGGACGCCTTTCCTTGTGGTCGTCGTCATCGAAGGGATCATCACCTATTTCCTGAGAGAGCATCGCACTGAGATCTTCTATGCTACCGAGCAGGCGTTCGAGAATCTGGATTTGCTTTGTGCCATCCTGGCCCGACTGGAACGCGAACATTTCATTGCGCCGCGGCTTCAGGCTCTCAGGCGTGACCTTACCTCACACAATCTTGAAGGTTCGCAGGCGATCGCGCGGCTGAGAACAATCGTCCGGTTCATCGAGTCGCGTCGGAACCCGATCCTGCGCGTACTCGACGCGCCACTGCTGTACTCGGTCCAGGTCGCTTTTGCAGCTGAAGCCTGGCGCCGCGCCCATGGTGATGCCGTACGCTCCTGGCTTACTGTGACGGGCGAAATCGAGGCGATCGTCTCGCTGGCGGCATACAGCTACGAGCACCCTGCTGATCCATTTCCAGAATTTATCGAGGGACCGGCATCATTCCAGGGTGAAGAACTTGGCCACCCGCTGATCCCGGCTGCAAAGTGTGTTCGCAATAGCGTCCGCATCTGTGGGGAGACGAGGGTGTTGCTTGTGAGTGGCTCGAACATGTCGGGCAAGAGCACGCTGTTGCGGGCTGTGGGAATTAACACTGTACTCGCCATGGCCGGCGCGCCTGTCCGAGCTCGACACTTGCAACTCACTCCTCTTCAGGTCGGAGCGAGTATTCGCATCAACGACTCGTTGCATGAGGGGAACTCCCGCTTCTATTCCGAGATCACTCGGTTGCGCCAGATTTATGACTTGGCAAATCACAGTCCAACGCTGCTATTCCTGTTGGATGAGTTGTTGCAGGGTACAAACTCCAAGGACCGCCGAATTGGGGCCGAGGGTATCGTTCGAGCATTTGTAGAGCAGCGTGCCATCGGGTTGATCAGCACGCACGATCTAGCTCTAACCGAGATCGGGGGGCTCGCGCAGAGCAATCTTCATAACGTGCATTTCCAGGACGAAATCGAGAACGGCAAGATGAGATTCGATTTCACATTACGCGAAGGCGTCGTCACCAAGAGCAACGGGCTCGAGTTGATGCGGTCGATAGGGCTCAAGGTTTGAGTGTTGTTACATCGGCCTTCGTTGCTAGGGTGCCGAACGCTATACCAAGAGCCTTTTCTGGTCGATCTACGCTTCGCCATGATCGCTTAACATGATCACTTAACAAGAGCCCCTGTGCCGGATGTCCTAGCAAGTGGCAGCGCGCCCGCGGCACAATTACCGTCCAACCAGCGCCTCACTTGACGTCCCCGCAATGGTCCCGTCGGCGCATCTCGCAATTCCACTTCGTCAGCGTGGATCGTGGTGTGTCGCCCAGTTAGGGCAGGTTCACCAGTAACTCCCCGGCTTTCACTTTGAGGGCAGAAGCCAGTTTGCAGATGGCATCCAGCGAAGGGTTTTGCCCACCCCTCTCCAGGACGCCGACATAATTCCGATGCAGGTCGGCTATCTCGGCAAGTTTCTCCTGAGAAACGCCCCTTTCCAGGCGCAGTAGTCGCAATTGCTTTCCAAACACAATCCGGGGCTTGTTTTCCGCACGAATGCCATGGGATAGTCTGGCCCTTCCCATTGTCTGAACACGATTGCGCTGGGGCGGATCAGATGATTTCAATTGACTAACACTAGATAACGGTAGTATTAATGCGAAAGGAATTATCGGTGATTTGTGCAAAGGCGCTTATTTCCGGCCCAGCACTCGTTGAGCGCGTTCGACAGCAGATATTGCAACAAAACTGCTGAGGCTGCGATGTTCCAGTTTCGCCGCCCTTTCGACAAGTCGCCGTTCATCCTGGGTGTAGTAGGAGAACACTTTCGCTCCGAGGGGTACTTTGCCGGTGCGCCTCGAAGGAATGTAGCGATCCTTTTTGGCCACCGCCTTAATGCTACCACTGAGCAAGATAACGAAGTGCAACCTGCACCGGGCGGTTGTTCAGGATGGTTCCAAAGTTCGTTGTGGACGGTGAGACCCATCCGCTCCCTGGCGGTGCGACGTGTAAAGCATTGAAACTGAATAACTTATGTGTGCAATAAGGCGCGCGAAACGCATTGCCGAATCGCCGTACCCGATTCGACCCCAGTAGTAGTTTCAAGGGCACCGACGCTCTAAACACCGCCCGGCGTTGAGAGGGAAGTGTCAACTCTCGACAACTTGGGGGCCTTCGGTTATGGACACACCCACTACATTCCGGCTGACAACGCTCTCGATCTCCAAAGAGCGTGACGGAGGATCCTCATCTGACGGTTTTCCGCGGGTGATCGAGTCGGAGATCTCCGACGAAGCGCTGATGATACGCACTTGCGATGGGAGCAGGGAGGCGTTGGCCACCTTGTTCCGTCGTTATGCCCGACTTGTCCGGACCGTGGCGATGCGCATTCTGCGGGACGATTCTGAAGCGGACGACTTACTGCAGGATGTATTTCTCTTCATCCATCGCAACTGCTCCGTGTTTGATTCGTCCAAGGCTGCAGTCCGCTCCTGGATCGTCCAGATGACCTATCATCGGGCGATCGACCGCAGACGTTACCTCAATTCCCGGCACTTCTACACACGGCTGGACCTGGACGGTGTCGCGGATTTACCGGGCTCGGGTTCGGAGAACAGGGAAAACGAAGGCCTCCTCGGTCAGTTGGTCGGCAATACGACCGTCCAGGGACTTCTCGACACTTTGACGGAAGACCAGCGCAATACTCTGAGCCTGCATTTTTTCGAGGGCTACACCTTCGACGAGATCGCCGAAAAGCTGGATCAATCTTTAGGAAACATTCGGAACCACTACTATCGGGGCCTGGACAAGCTGCGAAAGCAGGTATTCCCAGGCAAATTGCCGGGCCGTAACGCATGTGGACGAAAGTGACTCTCAAACCGGGAGCCGGGGCGCTGTTGCGAAGTTCACCCCATGACGAGTTTCTAGAGCTCTGTGCCCTCTCAACCTCGGGCGAGCTAACCCGGGAGGAGCAGAGGCGGCTGCAGGACCATCTTGAAGTCTGTCCCTCATGCCGCGAAGCTATGAAGCAGTACGAGGTGGTGGTTAGTACGACGATTCCCGCCTTGGCCCCTGATCCTGAGAATCTCGAATCGGATCCTTCCTGGTCGCAGGAGCAAGCAGAAACCGCACTCTTCCGACGGCTGACACTGGAGGAGGAACTCGGCGAACAATTGGGCAGGGAACGAAGGGGGGCTGATGGGGATTCTGCCGCGCGGACCGTCGGTAGGATTCCTCCCTCAATCAGCCAAGCAGCCTGGCGGAATGTGTGGACGTTGTATGCGGCCGGCATCCTGCTCTTCGGTGCAATGGGTGTCTCCGCCTACCGAGTTGGAATCCATCGCGGCACGGAGTCCGCCTCTGTCGCACCCGTACCAAGCCAGGCGAATCAAGCTGCGCTCCTGCAGCAGGTGAGCGACGCCGGATACGAGCGCGAGATCTTGCGCTCCCAAATTGAACAGCGTGACAAAGCGGTGGCGTCGCTTCGGCACGAACTCGAACAGCAATCGGCCGAGATGGAACGAATGAAGGTCGCCCAAATTCGACTCGGGACCGAACTGCAAAATGGGCAGGCTGGTAGACAGAATCTCCTTCAAGAGAGAACTGCCCTAGGCCAAAGGCTGGAAGCTGCCGAGGCCAAAACTCAAGGACTGAAGGACACGCTGGATTCGCTCGAACACCAGTCGTCCATGGATGAGCAGCAGGCCACCGCGCTCGAAGCCAAAGTCACGGACCTGACTCGTTTGCTGCACGACCGCGAGGGTACACTCGATCAACAGCAAGAACTTCTGGCGCACGATCGCGACATCCGCGAACTGATGGGTAGCCGCGATCTCTACATCGCTGAAGTCTACGACGTCGCTCATGACGGGCAAACGAAAAAGCCGTACGGCCGGGTGTTCTTCACCAAGGGGAAATCGCTGATCTTCTACGCCTACGATCTCGACCAACAGGCCGACGCAAAAACAGGCACGTTCCAGGCCTGGGGAAGGCGAGGATCGGACCGGCAACAAGCCCTCAACCTCGGAGTTTTCTATGAAGACGGTGCTTCGCGGAAGCGCTGGGTATTGAGATCCGACGATGCCAAAATGCTGGCACAGATCGACGCTGTCTTCGTCACTGTCGAGCCCAACGGCGGCAGCCACCGACCCAGTGGCAAGTCCCTCTTGTTTGCTGACCTGCGCATCGATCCCAATCACCCCTGATGCCCTCAAAACCGACTTATGCAATTGTTCGGCTTGGTCGGCGGGTGTTGATCTGGACATGGCGTGATTCTCCTCTCCCACGCCACAGAATGCAGAGCACCCACATCCTTTGGGCTCTCCTTGCGCACCTCCTGGGTCGTGTCCGCCAACCTAAATCAACGCGCAATAGCTTCTCTCCTTACAACTCGTCGAAACCCACGCGTCTGCGGCTATAGGACCCGCAGATGCCGTGTGGAAACCACGGGTCGGAGTTGCGACCAGCTTTGTACCGTCGAAACGGCATTCTCAATCGCTAACACCGCAAAATGCAGATGGTGAAAACTACCCGGTCGGAGCTTCTACCTGCGTCGTCAGAAATGTACCTGCCAGACCGAGATTGAGGCACGCGGCGCGCTAGAGCTTCCTGCCACGATGAACCGCAACTTCAGACCCCTCCGCGAGGAAGGCCGACGTCGGCCGATGCCGAACAGTCTCGGCGAGATCACGACCATAAATCTCGGTTAAATCGCCCTCTAACTGGGCATCGCGACTGTTCCACACTCGCCAGGAAGGATGGGAGACGCGATACTCCAGGCACCCGCCCCGGGATTGCGCGGCGTATCCCCAGTAGTGTTCGGTAATAAACTGTTTCTCCGAACTCTCCTCGGGTAGTGCCGGATCCCCATCTGTCGTGAGGCTGATGCGATTCCAACCGGCGCGGGTGCGCCATCCGTACTCCACCGAGAAACACGACCCCGCCCGCGATTCGATCCGGTGCCGCATGGGCAGCGATACATAGCGCTCGTTGTAAACGGTTCGGGCGAGCGTAGCGATAGCCCAGCGGGGAACGATTTCCTTGATGAAGACGACGCCCCGGCGAACTTCACCACCTTGCATGCGCCGAACGTAGAAGCGCAGGTTCACCTCATCAAAATTGCGGTGAAAAGGAAAACAAAGTCCGAGCACTTTCGTTTTCAGAAAACGGAATCCAACCAAACTGGCAAAGACCTTGCCGTTCCATCGATCGAGTTCTGTACCGGCAGGAACAAACGGAAGCAGGAGACCGGGATCGACCTCATAGTTCAGCATCGCGATCGTGCGCCACTCGGCGGTCAAAAACACTTTCTGTAAACTCATGCCACTAGCATGGTCACGAAAGACGCCCTGGCGCAAGCTGTCGCGTCTGCCCGATTGTGTTGGACCCGACGCATCCACATGGCCTAGTCTTTTAGTTATGTGGAAAACGCACTCTGCAGGTCTGCCGATGGTCTGCCTCGGCCTCTTGGGCGTCCTGCCCGCATGTGGCGGCAGCAACAAGACCACGACCACAACCCCGCCGCCACCGCCGCCCAGCAGCATAACGCTCACCCCAGTCGTTTCAGGATTCTCCAACCCCGTGGATTTACAACCGAGCGACGACAGTACCGGACGATTGTTTGTCGTCGAGCAGGCAGGGACGATTCGCATCGTACAGGGTGGAGTCGTGCTGGCAACGCCGTTCCTCGACATTCGGACGCGCGTGAACTTTAGCGGGGAGATGGGCCTGCTGGGCGTCGCCTTTCACCCGGGATTTGCTCAGAACCAGCGCTTCTACGTGAACTACGTACGCTTGCTCGGTACCGGCCAGATTCAAAGCGTGATCGCGGAATATCAGGTATCCGCGGCGGACACAAATCAGGCCGACCCGGCCACCGAGCGCATTCTTCTCACCGTGAATCAGCCCTTCACCAACCACAAAGGCGGACAGGTGGCCTTCGGGCCCGACAAGTTTCTATACATCGGACTCGGCGACGGCGGCAGCGGAGGCGATCCGCTAGGCAACGGCCAGAATCTGCAAACTTTGTTGGGCAAGATGCTGCGGATTGATGTCGATCACACCACCGGCGCGCTGCCCTACGCCATTCCGGCAGACAATCCATTCGTTGCCGGCGGCGGCCTGCCGGAAATATGGGCCTATGGCCTGCGTAATCCCTTCCGTTTCTCTTTTGATACAGCCAGCGGAAAACTGTTCGTCGGCGATGTGGGGCAGAACCTGTACGAAGAAGTCGACATCCTGCAGAAAGGCGGCAACTACGGCTGGAACGTAATGGAAGGCCTGCATTGCTACAACCCGGCCACAGGCTGCGACAAGACCGGCCTGATGTTGCCGATTGCCGAGTACGGCCACTCGGAGGGCATTGCAGTAATCGGCGGCTACGTCTATCACGGCCCGGCAATTCCAGCACTTGCGGGAAGCTATGTCTTTGCGGACTTCGGTGCAGGAAAGATTTGGCGCCTCACCCAGGACAATGCCGGCGCTTGGCAGCCCGTACTGCTACTCAGCGGCGGTCCCAATATGAGTTCGTTCGGCCAGGATTCCGCAGGCGACCTCTACCTGGTCGACTACGGCGGAGGCGCGATTCTGAAAGTCACACCCTAGCTCACGTCGATCCCAGGACGAATCGATCTCAGGACGAATCGATCTCAGGACGAATCGATCTCAGGACGAATCGATCCCAGGACGAATCGACAAGCCGCAACGGTTCTCGTCGCGCTGTTCGTCGCGCCCGGCGGTTTCGTCGCGCAGCTATGATCGGGAGGATTCCTGGGCCCCGGTTCGGCAATTCAGCCACTGGCCAGGCGAGGGCTCAGGGAGACATCCTTAGGAAGCTCCCTCCGTTGCTTGCGGCCCCCCTACCTTCCCCGAAATCGCTGGCTTGAGGTTCGACAGCTGGCGGAGCGCATTGAACCAGAACGGCGCACCTAAGCTCAGAAACAGGACGCTAACCAACGTACCCAGTAAGTGGCGCCTCACACCATAAGCGGCAAACCAGTTTGCCCAGCCCCCAAACACGCTCATGCTCCCGATTTCGGAGGGAATGATCCTGAGATCGCTCTTCTCCAGATCCGCCCGCAGTTCATGAATTTCATTGAAGGATTCGCCCATGGCTAACTTGGTTTGCTCTTGACACGTGGTGTCGAGGTCGTCGAGAAGCGCCACTTTGTTAGCGAGCTTCGCTGCATTCTCGGTTAGAGAGTTCTTGGCATCGATACAGCGAACAAGGTGCGGAGGCACTTTGTCCAGTGCGGCTACAACCTCGGCATTGCCGAAGTATTTTTCCTTGAGCTTCGCCACTGCGGCACTTGCCCGCTCCCCGTTGTCGAAAGTCTTGTCGGCCTGCAAAAGCGCGCCGTCGGACATCGCCGCCAATTTCGCCCGCAGATCGGGAGACTGCCGGATTTGCCGCAAGATCTCTCCGGAATCAATGTGCAAGGCCACGACGAGCAGGATGGAGGACACAACGGTAATCGTTCGCGTCATGCGAGTAAAGATATCCGACAATCGATTCATAACCGTGTCGAACCACTGTGCCAACTGATACTCGAGTTTGGATACCTGCGCAAAAGCACCCTGCACGGCGGCTCTGATCTGAGCTTCCTGTGCCGGGAACATCGCGCCCAGTTGCTGTGCCAGGACCTCCGCGACAGCCGCGCTCTCGGCTCCACCGGGGACACGCGCATCGAGAAGCGCCTTGAGTTTCTCCTTAGCCTTGGCATCAATCTGAGCCGCAGGCGCGTCGGAGCATAGGTCCCGCAGAATACTGATCAGCTCACTCTGACTGACAGCTTTGGCTCGCGTTTTCGTATGCGCAATCGCCGGATGCCGCACGGCGACCTCGGCGATGTGCTGCGCGATGGTCGACCCATCGGGTAGAGTATCGCGCAGCGACGGCTCAATCTGGCTCAGAAGGTTTTCCAGACCCGAGGCAAGATTCCTGCCACGAAGATCGAGCACCGCGGAAATCATCTGGACGACCGCCGTAATCATCAGACTCAACATCAACATAACCACGGTGAATGCGATGGCCGTATCGAGCTGTTCCAGCATAGGGTCCCTCCCTGGTCCGACAAGTTTGTCCCAAGCCCCATCGACGGTCAAGACTAATTTCCGCCTGCCTTTCGTAGTGCGCGGAAGATCGAATCCGTTACTGACCGCTACCGTTGCCAAAGTCCAACGATATCGGTAACTCAACTTGGGACCTGCACTCGGGTTGACTCGTTGGCAAGATTGCATTCGTAACAAGCCTGGAATATTCTTGCGGGGGTCTTCCCCTGCAGGGGTGTCAACATGCCGGAGTTTGTGAACTTCCGATCAACACCCGTTGCGTCCAATCAAGTCGCTGTCGTCTTTGTGCACGGCTTCGCGGGCAACGCAAGGAAACCGTGGCGTCGAATCCCCGAGTTCTTGCAAGGCATGAACAGCCTCCGCGATTGGGATCTTCTCGGCTTTGGCTATCAAAGCAATAAGTTGTTTGATCTCGTTGATCTGTGGAGCGCCGACCCGCGCCTCGAGGAGATTGCCATCATGCTGTACTCGCGTCCGGAAATCGCACCCGCGAAGTACAAGTCGGTGACTTTCGTCGCCCACAGTATGGGCGGACTCGTCGTTCAGCGCGCCCTGGTGAAATACAGCGACCTCCGCCGACGCACCTCGCATGTGGTGTTGTTCGGCACACCAAGCTATGGGTTGGAAAAGGCGACTGCTTTTTCTTTTTGGAAACGGCAGATTAATAACATGGCGGCAGGCGGGCCCTTCATTACCCAACTCAGGAAGGACTGGAAGGATCTCGAACTCGACACGAAAGCCCCCTTCTCCTTCACTGCCGTCGCCGGTGAGTTGGACCAGTTTGTTCCCCCCACCTCCTCCCTGGCGCCATTTCCGGAATCCGTGCAGCGGGTGATCCCCGGCAATCACATCACGATGCTGGACGCGCAATCGCCAGACCACCCCGGTGTCCAAATCATCATGGAGGCGCTCACCAATCAAGCCGCGAGTGGACCGCGTGCCGCAGCCAAACTTGCCGTGGAGATGGGCAGGTTTCAAACCCTAATAGCGCAATTATGGCCAGACCACGACCAACCGAACGCCCTGTTGCCCGCCGGGCTGGACGACGATGCGGCCGTCCAGCTTGCTCTAGCGCTGGAACAAACCGGACATCGCGAGGATGCAATCCGTGTATTGCTCGCGCACAAACCGTCGGGCACCGACGTGCTCGGAGTACTAGCAGGCCGGCTGAAGCGCCGCTGGTGGCTGGCTCGCAAAGCAGACGACTTGCAGTCCGCGCGCGATCTCTATCAGCGTGGTCATGATCAGGCTACCAAAAAGACGACTCCCGACTACGATCAGGCGTCCTACCATGGGATCAATCTCGCCTATCTTGCGTTGGCGGCCGACCATGATTTTGGCGCGGCCCGCGAAATCGCCGAAAGGGTACTCGTCCACTGCGCGAAGGCGTTAGACCCTGGGCGTCGAAAGTGGATCCTTCCCACCGAAGGCGACGCACTGCTCATCCTCGGCAAGAGCGCGGAAGGCCTGGAGAAACACCAGAAAGCTTCCCAACAACAACTGGAAGCCTGGGAGGCGCAGTCAATGGAGGAACAGGCCGTCCGAGTCGCCGATCTATGCGGCCTCTCGTTAGAGGAAATCAAGCGTCTCGCGAACTTCTACGAAGGCGAAGAGGCATGAAACCGCCCCTCTGCTTCGTGCTCATGCCGTTCGGGAAGAAGCCCACTGCCGACGGCTCGGTCATCGACTTCGACCAGGTTTACTCGGACCTGATTGCCCCGGCCATCCAGCTCGCCGAACTCGAGCCGCTGAGAGCGGATCAGGAAACAGCCGGCGGCATCATTCACAAGCCCATGTTCGAGCGCCTGATTTTGTGTCCTTTTGCCATTGCGGACCTCACCACCGCCAATGCCAACGTGTACTACGAGCTTGGCGTTAGGCACGCGTTTCGGCCTTGGAGCACGGTCCAGATCATTGCCGACGGCTCCAGGCTTCCCTTTGACGTGCAGATGCTACGAACCATCTCCTACAAGCTTACGGGGAACGGCACACCCGACCCAGCCGGCGTCGAAGCCACAAAGAGCACAATTACGAAATTTCTCCAGCAAGCGCGCGAGGGCGCCAAGGACAGTCCTATCTTCCAGTTGCTCGATGGCCTGCCCGTGCCCTCGCTTGAACACCTGAAAACAGACGTCTTTCGCGAGCAGGTGGAGTATTCGGAAGACATCAAAGAAAAATTAGCGGCGGCTCGAAAAACGGGTGCGCCAGCCGTCCAAGCTGTCGCAAGCGACCTGGGAGATCTTTCGCAACTCGACTCCGGAATCGCCGTCGATCTCCTGCTTTCCTACAGGGCCGCCTCGGCGTGGGAGGATATGGTCACCCTAGTTAAGGAAAAGATCTCGCGGCCCCTGGCCGACACGGTTCTCGCTCGCGAACAGCTCAGCTTCGCTCTCAACCGGCTGCAGCGTCGCGACGAAGCCGAAGCGGTGCTGCTGAATCTCATTGAGGAGCGGGGCTCGAGCAGTGAGACTTGCGGCCTCCTCGGACGCGTCTACAAAGACCAGTGGGAAGATGCGGTGAAGACCGGCAAGCAAATCCTCGCTGCCGGTTATCTCGAAAAAGCAATCGACATGTATCTCCGCGGATTCGAAGCCGACTGGCGCGATGCTTATCCCGGCGTGAATGCCGTCACCCTCATGGAGCTGCAGGACCCGCCAGACGACCGCCGCCGGCAGCTCCTCCCGGTGGTTCGCTACGGAGTTCAGCGGAAAGTCGCGAAGGGCAAACCGGACTACTGGGACTACGCTACTCTGGTCGAACTCGCTGTTCTCGAAAACGATCGTGCCGCAGCGCTGCAGGCTCTTTCCCGCGCCCTGCCTTGCATTCGCGAGAAATGGGAACCGGAAACGACGGTGCGCAACCTGCGCCTCATCCGCGAAAAACGCGAGGCCCGCGGAACTGCCAGCCCTTGGGCGAGAGAAATTGAGGACGAACTCAAAGGCAGAGCCGCTTGATCAGCTCAACAACACTGCTCAGCTCGACATCGGTCAGCTCGACATCGGTCAGCTCAACACCCATCAGCTCAACACCGATCAGCCAAAAGCACACCACGTCAGCGCGCGATGGCGAGATAGTTGCCATAGCCCACAACCACCGTCGAGCCTACCAGAAGCACCAGAGACAGCGTCAGCAACCGCATGGCATGTGCGCCTGAGCCTTTCCATTCGCGCAGCCCAATTCCCCAAAGCGTGCTGAAAATGATGATGCTCGCCATGTGCAGCGTCCAGCTCGAAAAGCCGTACCGGCCCATCTGCGTTTCTCCCATGGTGTAGAAGAAAAACTGGAAGTACCAGGTTGTGCCGGCCAAGGCACAGAACAAGTAGTTGGAAATCATCGGAGTGGGCCCAGTCGCGGCATCAGGTTGAGCCGGAGTAAAATACTGGCGGCCCGTCCGGTTGCGTACATTCAAGATCAGGCACCAGACAAAGTTCGTCGTAAAACCGCCCACGAGCACCACAATAAGGACGGGAAGTCCCTGCCACAACGTCGCCGTACCGTGCCGCAGAGTTAATGCTTTGATCGGCGATCCTGCAGCCAGTCCATAGGCGAAACAAGCGCTCATCACCCCGGAAAGCGTGGCCACGGCCAGGCCCTTCTTCAAGCTGAATTCCTTGATGGATTCGCGCTGCTGCTCGGGGCTCACGGTTCGCTCCTTGGCGAGGCCCGCCAGCCCCGCCACCGCGATCCCCGATAAACACACAACGATTCCAATCATGATGACCCGTCCGGAAGAAGTTCCCAATACCTGCGTAAGAAATGTACCCGCGAAGATGGGCGGCATCAGCGTGCCAAACGCCGCACATAAGCCCAGCGCGACCGCCATCCCCAGCGACATGCCTAGGTAACGCATGGTGAGCCCAAAGGTGAGGCCGCCAATTCCCCAGAGAAGTCCGAAAAAGAAAGCCCAGAACACTGCCCTTGCGGGCGCTTCCGACAGAACCGCAAAAAGATCCTTCGTCATCAGGCCCGCCAGAAACCAGGGCGCGATGATCCAACTGAAGATGCCGCCTACGAGCCAGTAGGTCTCCCAGGCCCAGCCCTTTACGCCGCGATAAGGAACGTAAAAGCTGGCCGACGCCAGTCCGCCCAGCCAGTGAAACAGAACCCCGAGTGCGGGATTGGAAACCATGATGCCTCGATCGTGACTCCAGATTTGTGGATCGCTACAGAGAGAACTCAAAGATGAAACACTTCTTCCAGCGGCTGCATGGCGCGGTCCGGCAGGACGCCGTCCGGCTGTTGAAAGAAATCGGCCATTTCCTTCTGCCAGCGTTCGTTTACCTCGCGCGCGGTCATTCCCGCGCGAGCCGCGGCAAAGTCCTCGGTTTCCAGGTAGCCCACCAACATGCCATCGGAACGCAGAAACAGCGAGTAGTTGTTCCAGCCAGTCTCGCGCAGAGCAGACAACATGTCGGGCCACACTTCCAGATGGCGCCGCTTGTATTCGTCCAACCTGTCGGGTTTCACTTGCAGCACAAAACAGATTCGCTCCATCAGGTCTCCCTATCGCAAGAACGCTTCGGTCAGGCCGCCGTCCACGGGGATAATGTGGCCCGTGGTCTTGGCGCCTTTTTCCCCGGCCAGCCACAAGATGGCCTGGGCGCAGTCTTGCGGCAAAATCGGTCGTTTGGTGAGAGTCCGCTGCGCATAGAAATCGGCGAGTTTGGAACGCAGGTCTTCCGTGGACTCCGATTCGGCAAAATCGATCTTGTACTTTTGCAGCGACTGCATGACGCGGTCGCGCGGAAACATGGTCGATCCCGCCACGACGGTCGCCGGTGCAATGCCATTGACCCGCACCTGCGGCGCAAGTTTGACAGCGAGCTCGCGCACCAGGTGGTTGAGCGCGGTTTTGCTGATGTCGTAAGCCTCGCTCCCCTTCTTAGGCACAAGTGCGTTGGCAGAACTGGTCAGCACCATCGACGAGGGCAAGCCTTGATCGCGGAACACCCATTCCGTCTCCCGCGCCAGTAGATAGTTGCCGGTCACGTTGATTAGAAATGTCTTGGACCAAAGCCCGTCGCTCAATTCGCCGTTCTCTCCCGGTACCGGGTAAAGGGCGGCGGTATTGATCACAGCATCGATACCACCAAAACGCTGCACCGTAAACTTGACTGCGTCAGCAAGACTCGCGCTGGAACCCAAATCTACGCCGGTATGGGCAAAGGCTTCACGCGAGCCCAGCGTGGAAGCTTCATCCGCCGCGGCCTTCGCCGTGTTGGCGTCGAGGTCGGCGACGACTACGTTGGCCCCAGCCTTGGCTAGCAACAGCACAACTTCGCGTCCAATCCCGCTGCCGCCGCCAATCACCAGCGCAATCTTGCGGCTGAATTCAGCTTCGGGAGGCATGCGCTGCAGCTTAGCCTCTTCGAGCGCCCAGTACTCGATCCGGAATGCCTCGGATCGCGGCAGCGCCACATAGTTGTGAAACTGAGAAAAGCGGCTGGATTGATCCGGACGCCGCGCCTGCGGCAAGGAGTGCGCGACATCGCCAGCGGTGTCTTCCAGCGCCGTGGCCCCTGCCATCACGTGAATCGCATTGATAAAGAACTCCGTCGTGATGCGAGCTTCCGTCTTGCTCTTGCCGAAGCCAAACAATCCAAGTCCCGGAATAATGACCACCGACGGGTTGGTATCGCGCAGCTTGGGCGAACCCGGCACGGCCCACTCTGCGTAATACTTCTTGTAGTCCGCACGGTATCTGACAACGCTCTCCTGTATGCGGCTCTTGAGAATAGAGGCATCTTCCTTGGCAGGATTCCAGGGAATGACCATCGGACAAACCCGGGTGCGCAGAAAATGGTCGGGGCAACTCGTCCCCAGCGCACTCAACTCAGCGCACCACTTCGACCCAGCGAACGTCAGAGCATCAGGGTCGTCTGTGTAGTGCGCCACCACACGTCGGTTGGATGAGACCGCTCCGCGCAGCGCTGGCAAAATCGCAGCCGCTATCTGCTGCCGGTCGTCCTTAGGGGCATGGTTCGACCCCCCAAACAACGGCCCCTTCGTCTCTTGATGCGACTGTATAAACTCGCCCATCTCGTCAATGGTACGGATACTGTTCAGGTAGCAATCGCGCTGCGTGTTCCCCCACGTGAACAGGCCATGCCCCCCCAGGATGATACCGTCGGCGTTGGGATTGGCCTGAATCGCGCTATTCAGCATCAAAGCCAGCTCAAACCCGGGCCGCTGCCACGGAATCCACACGATATTGCGCTGGAATTGCTTGTTGAACTCTTCCAGCTTCCGTTTCCCGTTGGCGCTCGCCGCCAGAGCAATCGCCCAATCCGGATGCAAGTGGTCCACGTGCTCCCAAGGCAGAAATGCATGCAGCGCGGTGTCGATCGAAGCAGCCACACGATTCTGGCCAAACGCCGAGAGCGGATAGAATCCGACCATCTCGTCTTCGTGAGCCTCGCCCTTGTAAATGCCCTTGAGCTGCTCCAGGCGATCCAAATATAAAAGCGCAAAACCCGATTCCTGAATCGAACCGATATCGCCGCCACTGCCCTTAACCGCGAGCACGCGCACCGGAGCACCCGTAAAAGGATCCGGCATTTCAATTTTGGAGCTGGTGTTGCCGCCGCCAAAGTTGGTAATGCGCAAGTCCGCGCCCAACAGGTTCGAGCGATAGCGCAATAGCGCCAACTGGTTCGCTTCCAGGGGCCGCGCGACGGCGTCGTCCCACAGGTCTTTTAGATAAGCGGTGGTCTTTGTTTCAGGCATAAGTCATCTCGCTGTATTGATAGAAGCGCTGACATTGCTCGTCCCAACGCGCCGTCTCTGTCGGCGCAAACACTTCGGTGGGAAAAGAATGATCGATCATGGCGCGAACTTCGGCCAGCGAACTCGCTGCCCCGGTCGCTAGCATCTGCATGGCCACATTGCCAAGTGCCGTCGCCTCCGCGGGTCCCGCAATCACCTGGCGCCCGGTAGCATCGGCAGTGAATTGGTTCAACAGCCGATTCTTGGAACCCCCGCCAATCACGCGAATCTGGCGAATATTCCCGCCGGTCAGCTGGCAGAGCGAGTCCAGCACCAACCTGTACTTGAGCGCCAGACTCTCCAGAATGGTGCGGGCGTACGCGCCGGGGCTGGCGGGGCGAGGCTGTTCCGTGCTCGCGCAAAATTGATCGATCGCGGCTGGCATATCGCTGGGCTTAAGGAAAATGGGGCTGTCGGGATCCACCAGATGCTGGAAGGGAGCCTCCCGCCCAGCCAGCTCCATCAGTTCGCGATAGTCGTAAGTCTGCCCCTGTGCCGCCCATGCCTGGCGGCAGCATTGCAACATCCACAAGCCCATCACGTTCTTCAGCAAGCGCGTGCTGCCGCAAACCCCGCCCTCGTTCGTAAAGTTGAGACGGAGCGCCTCGGAAGTCAGTACGGGTGCATCCAGCTCTGTCCCCAACAAGGACCACGTTCCAGAACTCAGAAACGCCACGCCGTTGCGCGCCGCAATCGCCGCCACCGCCGAGCCTGTATCATGCGTGGCCGGAGCGATCACGGGAGCATGAGAAAGCGGCAGGGTCCCGGCAATACTAGACCGTAAGCCGCCGACAACTGTCCCTGGCTCCACAATTCTCGCCGGAAGCCGCGCCGGCAGACCCAGCCTCTCCATCAAGTCCGTCGCCCACCTCCGGGTCACCGCATCGACCATCTGCGTCGTGGTCGCGTTGGTAAACTCGCACACCGCAGTGCCTGTTAGCCAATAGTGGAACAAATCCGGAATCGTGATCAGTTGCCGTGCCGCATTCACAATGCCCGGCGTGTCGCGAACCGCCGCATAGAGTTGATAGAGAGTATTGATCTGCATGAACTGAATGCCGGTCGCTGCGTAGATGTCCGCTCGCGGGACCCTGGCGAACACCTCTTCCATCACCCCGTCCGTCCGCGAATCGCGATAATGATAAGGATTTTGCAAGAGCTCCCCGCGCTCCCCCAACAGCGCATAGTCCACGCCCCACGCATCGACTCCAATCCCCGACAGTTCAAACTCTTCCAGCTGGCTCAAAGCCCGCCGCACCTCCAGCCACAGCCGCATCACATCCCAATGACGGCCGCCGGCATACTCCACGGGCTCGTTCGGGAAGCGATGAATTTCCTCGGTCGTGATCACGCCAGAATGCAGATGCGCCAGCACAGCACGACCGCTCTCCGCGCCAAGGTCCAAAGCGAGATATCGCCGGCGTCCGTCGGAACTAGGCATAGGAGGAAACATTCTTGGCGTTGCGGGCAGACCGCTCCTGCGTAACGCGCTCCAGATAACCGGACTCACGGAAGGCCGCCATCGGATCCGCAGGAAGTCCGTTCGAAGTCCGCCATTCGCGAATCGCCGGCCGCACATCGGTAGCAAATGCATCCTGTAGCAGCGACTCCGCCGCCACCAGCGCACACGCCTTCTGCGCCGCCGCAAGCTTCGCATGATCCACCAGCGCAGCCTTGGCAAACAATTCCTGTGCCATGGTTACGGTTTGGATCATGGCTTCAATCTTGCCCTTCAGGTTATGACTCTGATCCACCATGTAAGCAATGTCGGCAACTTGCCCGGACTCCCACTCAAAATAGCGAATCTCATGGAAGATCCGAAACACCTGGTACGGATCAATCGATCCCAGCGTCAGGTCGTCATCCGCGTAGCGCCGGTCGTTAAAGTGGAACCCGCCCAACATATTTTCCGAAAGCAGCCATGCCACAATCTGCTCAATATTTTGCGCCGAGTAATGATGCCCCGTATCCACCAAGACCTTAGCCTTCGGTCCCGCGGCGCGCGCTAGAAGAAGGGCCATGCCCCAGTCCGCAATATCCGTGTGATAAAAGGCAGGCTCGAAGGGCTTGTACTCCACCAGCATCCGCTGATCAGCCGCGAGCTCCGCATGCAGAGTTGCCAGCCCCTGCTCAAACCAGCTCTTGCGATGGCGAATATTCGCCGTCCCCGGATAATTCGAACCATCCGCGAACCACAACGAGATGTCGCGGCTCCCGATCTGCTGTGCAATCCGCACGCTATCAAACGCGTGCTGCATCGCCGCCTTGCGCTTCTCGGCGTCTGGATTGCCGAACGACCCATATTTGTAAACCTGGTCTTGAAAAAGATTGGGATTGATCGACCCCGGCTTGACCCCGCTGCGCCTGGCCATCTCACCGACTTCTGCGGCGCTGGCCAGCCCTTCCGGAAAGTCCCAAAGCACATGAAGGGCAACGGTAGGGCAAACCCCGGTCAACGAATGCACGAGCCCGGCATCGGAAAGCTTTTCTGCAGTGTTCGTGGCGGCGGCGGCCTGAATGAACTTGCCAAAGCGAGTCCCCGTGTTGGCGAATCCCCAAGAGGGCAGCTCAATCCGGAAAGAATCGAGCGCTTCTGCCACCTGCTCCTGCCACTCCACTGCCATGATGCAGCCTCCAGTACCGAATGAGGGTACACGCTTACGTGCCATCTAACACGTCTACTTGCGGGAGTCTATGTCATTTGGCATAGCGAAACGCCGGAGGATGCCCAAAAAGCGGGGAATCCCGCCAATTTCGGCCAATTCATTCAGAATATGAGCCCAAAGCGGAATTGGCTCGACGCTCACCCAGCTCACCCCTTGCCTTTTGCATGGCAGAACGAGTAAGGTGTCGTGGTTCTTGAGGGTAGCCCGTGTCGACTGCTCCGCTCCAGCGTGATCGGTACCTGGTTAAGTCCGTTGTCCATTCCTCGCGCCTGTTGAGCGCCTTTCGCTCGAATGGCGAAGCTTTGCCGCTGCGCGAAGTCGCCTCCCGCAGCGGCCTGCCCAAAACCATGGCCTTCCGCCTCCTCTATACCTTGGAGAAGTGCGGCATGGTCGAAAAGATTGGCGAGAACCTATACCAATCCTGTCTCCGTCCCTGGCGCCAGCGGCTGTTCCGGCTCGGCTACGCAGCCCAGGGCAAAGACTACGAATTCTCCCGCGAAGTCTCGGAGAGCCTGCGCCGCGCCGCCGGCGCGGAAGGCATCGAACTCATCTCCCTCGACAACCGCTACAGCGGTAAGATCGCGCAGCGCAACGCTGATGTTCTAGTTCGAGAAAAAGTCGATTTGGCCATCGAATTCCAAACCGACGAAAACATAGCCGCTGCTGTCGCCGCAAAATACCGCGACGCCAAGATTCCCATGATTGCTATCGACATCCCCCACCCCGGCGCAACCTATTATGGCGCCAACAACTATGAGGCGGGTCTGATCGGCGGCCGCTATCTTGCACGCTGGGCCAAAGAAAACTGGCACGGGCAAGTGGATGAAATTGTTCTGATGGAATTGGCCCGCGCCGGAGGCCTGCCCCGCATGCGCCTAACCGGCACGCTCGCCGGACTCCGCCTCAACCTGCCCGCCGCAGCCAACTGCAAGGTGACCAACCTCGAAGGCGACGGCGACCTGAGCCGGAGCTTTGAAGCCGTCAGAAAATATCTGCGCTGGTCAAAATCGGAACACGTACTCGTCGGAGCCATCAACGACCCCAGCGCACTCGGCGCACTGCGGGCGTTCGAAGAGGCCGGCCGCACCCGCAATTGCGCCGTCATGGGCCAAAACGCATCCCCGGAGGGCCGCGCCGAGATGCGGCAAAAGCACACGCAGATGATCGGTTCGGTCGCCTATTTCCCCGAGCGTTACGGCCCGGAACTCATCCGCCTCAGCTTGGACATTCTAAGCCAGCGCCCCGTGCCACCCGCTGTATTTGTAGAACACAAGCTCATAACGCCGGGCACAGTCGATCACTTCTATCCCAACGACGGCCTCAACGAATTCAGCGGCAGCACCGCCTCGGCAGCCGGAAGAGACTGAGCTCTGGTCGGTCAACCTTTGTCATTCCGGCGCCCGGGGGAACCCGCTCCGCATGAGGACGGCGGGCAGCCCAGGCGCTTGATGTCCGTATCTCCATGCGGACTGATGGAGGCCCTACCCTTGCGCTTTTTGCAGGGGCGGGATGCAGCACTGCCGGCACAACCCTGGCCCGTCGCAACCCTATTTCACTTCAAAGCGGTACGACCCCGAGCCCACATCCACCACTTGCAAACCACCCTCTCGGTGGGTCTCCGCCGTCTTGCTGTTCAAGGTAACGGTTTGACCCTCCGCAGCCGGCAACACCACCTTAGCGCTCGTGTTCGCCGGAATGGTAACGTTCAATTGGAACGGCTGCCCCGCCTCTGCCTTCCAATCGCTGACGATCTTGCCGTAAGCAGAATCGTATTCCCCGTGCAGCGAGGGGATCCGCGGATCCAAATGCGGATGAATCACAATCCGCTTGAACCCTGGCCCATCCAGCGTGGTGTCAATGCCGGCAGCATAGCGATACACCCAAGCCATCACCGAGCCAAATGCATAGTGGTTGTAGGAGTTCATCGAGGGATCGCCCGTGTCCCCATTCCACCGCTCCCACCAGGTCGTCGCGCCCTTCGACAGCATGTAACCCCACGAAGGATAGGTGTCATTGAGCAACAGCCGATAGGCAACATCCGTACGCCCATGATCGGACAGCGTGAAGAGTAGGAATGGCGTCCCCAGAAATCCGGTCGAAAGGTGCCATCCGCGCCCTTCGATGTCCTTCACCAGCCGGTCCACCAGCAACGGCTCTAGCGCGGGCGGAGCCATCTTGGTATAAAGCGCGACTACATACGAAGTCTGCGTGCCGGTGCCGACTTCGCCTGTATCCTTGATATATGCTTTTTGGAACGCTTCCCGAATACTCTGCACGACCTCGTCATAGTGCCGAGCGTCAGCATCCTTTCCCGTGGCTCGCGCCATGTCCGCCATCATGTTCGCAATGAGAGCCCAATAGGCCGTTGCCAGCAGGTCCTTGTTGGTGTTCGGATCCGGCGCCAGCCAGTCAGCAAAGTTCGGGCCCACTCCCTTCTTGCGTAGAAAATCAGGATTGTGCTCCTGAATAAAACTCAACCAGTGCTTCATGGCATCCCAGTTGTCATCAATGATGGACATGTTTCCGTACTGCACCCAAGTCGTCCATGGCACAATCACACCTGCATCGCCCCAACCGGGTGCTCCCACGTTGCCTTCGCTCCACGCGGCCGCGCCTTCCGTACTCTCGCCGCCAAAGGGAAGTGTGTTCGGAGACACATTCGTAAACGCACCCTGCGAAGTCTGCGCATCCACAATGTCCTGAATAAACTTTTGCGAAAACGCGGCCACATCGTAGTTGTAGGCGCCAGTCCTCCAGAAGACGCCCGCGTCGCCCATCCACCCGAGACGCTCATCGCGCTGCGGACAATCCGTCGCAATACTGAGATAGTTCCCCCGCTGCCCCCAAGTCCCAATCGACCACATCTGATTCACCAGCGCACTCGCGGTTGTGAGCTGTCCCGATGGCTGGCCGTTCACGCTGCTGACAACTTCGCCGGTCAAGGCATCCAGCCCGGGTTTCCCCGGATACCCGGTTACCTCCACATAGCGGAATCCGTGGAAAGTGAAATGTGGCGTAAACGACTCCTGCCCCTGGCCCCGCAAAATGTACAAGTCCGTCGCATCGGCGTTGCGCAGGTTGGGAGTATAGATGCTGCCATCCGGATTCAGAATTTCCGCAAAACGCATCTTAACCCTCGTTCCCGCAGCGCCGGAAACGCGCAGGGTCGCCCAACCCACCATGTTCTGACCCATATCGAAAACGTACGTACCGCTGCCAATCTCCACCACCTTCTTCGGCTCCATCTTGGCGATAACCTTGACAGGCTCCGTATTCTGACTCGTCAGTTGAACGGTTGCGGGTGGCGCCGCGGCAACAACCGCAGCATCCCATCCGGCATCGCGAAAATCCGCCTGATCCCATCGCGCCAGTTCGCGCTGAGCATCGTAAGTCTCGCCCGCGTAGATTTCCGAATGCAGAATCGGTGAAGCAGCCGTCTTCCACGATCCGTCAGTCCCCACCGTCTGGCTGGTGCCATCGGCAAACTCAATCTGCAGTTGCGCCAGCAGACGATCCGGCGGCGGGAAGAAGTGCATTCCCGCCCAGGTCAGGCCACTGTTGTACCAGCCATCGCCGAGCACCGCTGCCAGCACATTCGGCCCGCCCTTCAATAAATCCGTGACATCGTAGGTCTGGTAGAGCACGCGCTTGCGATAGTCCGTAAACTCCGGCGTGAGCACATCCTGCCCAACCCGCACCCCGTTGAGATGGACCCGATAACTTCCCAAAGCCGTAACAAATAACCGCGCACTCTTCACCTTCTTCGCCAAAGCGAAGCTCTTGCGGAGATACGCGGCTGGCTGCGGCAACGGACCAGGTCGCGCTCCCAAACGCTGGTCATCGAGATCGCCAAATACCCCCGCAGGCTGCCACGCCGCCTTATCGTCAGTACGCGCCTCCCAGTCGCTACCAGTCACCACGCGCGTCTGCTTTCCATCCGCCTGCGTAATCTTCAGCAGCCCTGCCAACGCGGCCTTCACCGCCTTCGCGTCCGTTCCAGGTCCGTAAGAGGGTAGCGACGGAGCCGTTATGCTCACTTCGACAACATTCTTCCCCGTTTGCAACAATCCAGAAATGTCCTTGCGATCAAACGAACTCCAGTCGCTCTTGCTCACCACGGGATGTCCGTTTACTGCCGCGCGATAACTTCCCCGCGCAATCAGAAACAGCACCGCATCCTCGGGCTTGCCCGCGAGCGAGATGGTTGTCCGAAAAACAGCCTCGGCTTGCGGCACCACGGCCAGGGGATCCTGCCCCGGCAACCAAATCCAACGCATCGCCGCCCGATCCGTTTCGAATTCCGGACTGGGCCGATGAATCCACTCCGCCCTCCAATCAGCGCGGTCCAGCAACCCCATCTCCCACCACGCGGCCTCCGCCGATTCCGCCGCTTCCCCCTTCGCATTCCACACGCGCACCTTCCAGAAGTATCGCTTCCGAGCCAACAACTTCGGGCCGCCGTATCGAATCCCCACCGAAATGCCGGAGTCCACTCTGCCGCTGTCCCAAACATCGGCCTGGTTCGAAAGTCCGCTCTCGCTGCTGGCGACGAGAATCTGGTACCCTGCCTGTTTCCAATTCGGCGTGGAGCTGTCACTCTGCCAGGAAAGCTGCGGCGCGGCTTTGTCCATGCCGAGAGGATTGATGCGATACTCGCATCGCAAGTGTACCGGTGCAGCCCAAACTCCGGCATGCAGAAACAAAACAAGAGTAAGCCAGCGAACCCATTCCAATTGCTTCATAAATCCTCAATCCTTGGTGACCTGCGGCTAACAAACCTGTACACAGTCCATGCCCAACAGCGCAGCCAGCTTCTTCAGCCTGCCTGAAATATGTCCAACTCCCACCGCACAATGATGCGCGGGCCCCTCGGCATTCCAAGCATTCTGAAAACCTTTCGCGCCCAAAACAAAGCGGTATCGGCTATTGGTGTTGCCAATTTCCAGAATCGGCCCCGGCGCAGATTCACCTTCCGCGACCAGCAGCTTCAATTTCCCATCCACGGTCTGCACCACCGACAACAAAGTCACCGGGCCGTGCTTCACCGACATCTCCACTGCAAGCCCGCGCCCCACTTTGCCGTGATAGACGCCAAGCGGCCGCACCTTCGTCTTCCCCTCCGCAATACCAATGTGGCCGGGCCCATCGTGCCCCATCAGCACCACGTCGTCCGTGTAATCCGCCGCGTAATATTCCGTGAACGAACCCCCAGCCCCAAAGCCGTCCATGATCTTCATCGCCTGCGCGTTCTTGACTTCATACTCCCCCGCAACCGGAATACCGCGTGCCGTCAGCAAACTCGTACCCAGAATGATCGAGCTCATCGCGTCTTCCAGCTCCGATCCCTCGCGCCCACGATAGTAGTAAGCCAGCGACCCCAAGCCGTGCTGCTCCACCATGCGATCGAGCGCCACGGAAGTTCGCGCCGCCCGCTCCAGCTCCGCCGCCGAACAATCATCCTGCACCGCGAAGATCGAGATAAACTCCGCCGCGCGACTCTTCACACCGGCCTCGCTCACTTCCGCTCGCAGCGCAGCCAGTTCCTCCACTTCCAAAATCTCAACATGCCCGCCAAAATAGGCACACTGCTGGGTCAGGTCAGAGTAAATATCAAGCATCCCGCCGTAATAACTTCCCATCACACCCAAGCGATTGTGTTCCATGCCGTGCGCAACACGCGCCGCCCCGACCCACTCAACCATCTCGCTCCACGCCGCAGAGTCATCCTCGAGTGTCCCCGTAACCTGAAAGAACGGAATGCGGCAGCGCCGACAAACGCTGGCAATCTCCGGCACCGGACAGGCCGAACAATACGCCAGCCACTCCCCGGTCATCCGCGTCCGGTCCCCCATCCGTTGCAAGCGCTGGTAGTCGATCGCCGCCGTCGGCGCAAGGTTCAGCACCACCACCGGAACCTTCGCCCGCCTCAGCACCGGCAGCACGGTCGAAGAGAGCGCATACGTCGTCACATAGAGAAAGATCAAATCCACATCCGCGCGTCGGAAATCATGGCCTGCGACCGCAGCTTTCTCCGGAGTATCAATCAGCCCCAGATTCACCACTTCGCAGCCGAATGCCCCGAGCTTCCCCGCCACTCGCTCGATGTAGCCCTGCAGCCGCTTTTCCAAGCCGGCAAACTGCAGCCAATACACATCCAGCCCAATGCCGAACAGTCCGACTTTCAATCCACTCGATTGCGGTTGCAGGGGCATGGGAATCGCACGCGTTAGAGCGACCAGCAGTGCCGGCAGGTCAAACCGGGGAAGCATACCGGGGCAGAGGGGCTCGGGCAAGGCCTCAAACCAAGGCGGCAATCGTTCTGCAATGCACAACGCAATTCAGCCTCTCGCAACAGCGAAAAGCCTTCCCCTGACTGGTCTAACCCACCCGAATCCGGCATTCGCCCGGAGCGGGGATCATTTCCATCCTCGGGATAGCGCGTTTGTCATAGCGAAATTTGCCGCTTTCTCCGATTGCGGTTGACGCCAGCAAGAATCGAATGACAAGATGCGCGACTGGAAAAGGTGACTATTCTATGAGACGAAGTTCGCACCTCCGCATCGCCGCGCTTGGCCTGCTCGCAATCCTTGCTCCCGTAGCATCCCAGTCTCAATCCGAAGCCAAGCCCGAGCCAGTCGAGGTGTTGTGGGACAAAACGATCCGCACCACGCAATCCACGCCGACCCTACAGGTCGTCGTGAATCCGCCCCTCCGTCGCGGCACCAAAATCCATGACAACGCCTTCTCGTCCCTCAAAGACACCCAAGCCGACTACGTCCGCTACGTTCCATGGCTCCCTTATCCTCGCCTGGGCGTAGCCGAACTCGAGCCGCCCAAAGACGGTACGACCTCCTGGGATTTTTCCCTCATTGACCCCATGACCGTGGATTTCCTCGAAGCCACCAAGGGCCACTCCGTAATCCTGAACTTCAGCACCATCCCGCAGTGGATGTACAAGAGCGAAAAGCCGGTCTCCTACCCGGCCGACCCCAACGAACCCGTCTGGAACTACGAACAAGGCACCGAACTCCGCGATCCCAGCGGCCAAGAAGCCGGCGAATACTTCGCCCGCCTGCTCTCCTGGTACACCAAGGGCGGCTTCACCGACGAACTCGGCAAGCGCCACGAATCTGGCTTCCACTACCGAATTCCATATTGGGAAATTCTGAACGAACCGGAATTCGAGCACCAGACCACGCCAGAAACCTACACGACCATCTACGACGCCACCGTCGAGGCCATGCGCAAGGTCGATCCCAACATGAAGTTCGTCGGCATGGCCTTGGCCATGCCCGGCACGAACCCTCAGTATTTCGAGTACTTCCTCAATCCCAAGAACCACAAGCCCGGAATTCCACTGGACTTCATTTCCTACCACTTCTACGCCGTTCCAACTCCTGATCAAGGCGCCGAGGTTCAGCAATACACGTTTTTCGCCCAAGCCGATGGCTTTCTCAACACGGTGCGCTACATCGAATCCATCCGCAAGCGACTAGCGCCCGAAACCCGCACCACCATTGATGAAATCGGGGCCATCTCGGCCGAGGATCTTTCGCAAGGCGAGCCCGGCCACGTCTTCCAACCCATTCCCAGCTCCTACTGGAGCCTAACCAGCGCGCTCTACGCCTACATCTTTGGCGAGCTGAATCTCATGGGAATCGACGTCGTGGGCGAGTCGCAACTGGTCGGCTATCCAACGCAATTCCCCAGCGTCTCCATGGTCGACTGGGAAACGGGACTGCCGAACCCCCGCCTCTCGACGCTAAAGCTATTACGCGAGAACTTCGGGCCCGGCGACACAATCGTCCAGCAACCCGCCGATCAATTCGGCCACGGTCATCCCTACCTCTACTGCATGCCGGTTGTGACGCGCGATCACAAATACCGGGTGCTGCTCATCAACAAGCGCAACCGCCCAATGAGCGTCACACTGAAAGGAGCTAAAGGTGCGCGGGTCGACTATGTAGACCAAACCGCGGGCCTTTCGTCTCCCGCCACCTCAACCATCTCAGGCGATACCTTCGAGCTCAGCGGGTTGGCTGTGGCCGTGGTAACGCTGAAATAGGCGAACCCTACTGCGCAGCGTTGGCGTCGACTTCCTGCTTCGTGGCTTCGCGCGGGGAAAATATCGGATCGAGGTCGCTCTGCTGCTGGGTCTGATCGTGCAGGCGGCGGTACTCCGCCATCGTTTTCTGCTGTTCTGCAATATTCCCAAGAGCCTTCTGCACTTGGGAGAGACGGTACCAGGTGATCTCGTTGGCCGGGTTCAGCGCTATCGCTTTTTGAAGATGATCCAGCGCTGCTTCCGGCTTTTGCAGCGAGAGCAGCGACGAAGCCAATCCCAAGTGCGCCTCTTCAAAGTCCAGATGCCCCTGCAAGGCCAGTTCGAAGAGCTTTTGCGCCGCCTCGAATTTTCCGTCCTTCCGCCGAATCTCGCCGAGTTCGTAAGCCGCGTTGGCATTCGCTGGAGAGACCTGCAGTTCACGTTCAAACTCCGCTGCCGCATCCGTAACATCCTGCGGCGAACTTGCCTGGAAGGAGCGGGCCAGCAGAGTCCGGCCCAACCGGTAGTGAACGCCCGGACGATCCGGTTCGAGCCCAAGCACTTGACGGTACTCAAGGATGGCAACCGTATTGGATCCCTGGCTTTCCAGCGCCTCGGCAGCGGCCAAATGCTTCCAAACTGACGCGGGCGCGGCATGCACCAATTTCTGGATTGTCAGGAAGGCGAGGTTTCCATAGATCTTCCCCGTTTGGTACAGAATTTCCGCATCGTCGGGATAAACCCGATTCAGCTCCAGAGCGACTTCTACGGCCTTGGTGTCGCGCTTCACCCCAGTGTAGGCCCGTTCCAACTGCAAGCCGCACATGCGTTTGATTTCCGCATCGGAGGAGCGATGGAAGCACTTCTCCAGGTTAGGAGTTGCCTCGCCATAGCGCCCAAGTTCCGACATCGACATGGCCAGCAGGCTCTCACTTCTTACGAGGCTGGGCTTCAGCTTTAGCGCTTGCCTCAGCACCGGCACGGCTTGCTCAAATTTCCTCTCCTGGAAATAAACCAGGCCAAGGTTGGCGTGTACCTCCGCCACATTTGGCTCCAACTCTCGCAATTTCTCAAGAGCCTTCTCCGCATCTTCGTAGTGCCCTTGCGCCAGAGCAGCCTGGCCTTGCGCGGCATATCGTTGAGACGCGAGGGCAGTGGCATCCTGCGCAACCACGTAGACGCATGACGCAAACCACAGACCGCCAACTGCGAAGGTACCCCAAAAAAGCTCTCGAACCGGTGAAAGCATAAGGGCGAGTCTACATCACAAACAAAATCCGCCAAGTCGTTAGCTTGGCGGACTCGAGTGAAACTGAGGTTAAAACGTGAACTTGCCGCCAAGCTGAACAATTCTGCCCGGCCTGGCCTGCGTCACTTTTCCGTAGTTGGTGTTCGCACTCGGAGCTATGTCATTGACGTTGTTGTCGACCGAAGCGACGCCTAACTGCGAACTCCCCGTGTCGACGGCATATTGCGGGTGATTGAAAGTATTGAAGGTCTCCAGCCTCAGTTGCAAGCCGACTCTCTCAGTGAACGCAAAGGTCTTCCCGATCCCCAGGTCCCAGTTGTTGATACCGGGTTGACGCAGGATGTTCCGTCCGCTGTTACCGTAGGTTCCCGCGATGGGCTGGGTGAAACAGGCCGTATTAAACCACTCGCTCAGCCCCTTGGAAAATCCTCCCTTGGGTTTGCAACCAGCCACGAGATTCGCCCGCTGATTGAACGCATCGAGAAGCCCGAAGGTATCGTTGGCCAGCACAGAAAAAGGAAAGCCGGTCTGGAAGGTGGCAATTCCAGTGAACTGCCATCCTCCCAAAGCCAGATCCGTCGCTTTGTTCATGTTGCCGCCGAAGTGCCTCCCCCTGCCGATTGGCAACTGATAGGCAAAGCTGGTGACGAAGCGGTGGTCCACGTTGAAATCCGACGGCCCGTAGTCCTTTCTCGGATGGCGATCGTCCAAGTGCCCGGCAAACGCATTCACAGCACCGATGCCGGCGGGCGCGGACTTGTCATCCAGGCTCTTGGCCCACGTGTACACAGCCGTCAGGGCCATCGAGGAGCTACGGCGCTCCAACTTGACGTTGCCCGCATGATAGTTGGAATATCCGTCCCAGCGACTGTCGAGGAAACCAAAGGCGCTGATATTCGCGTACGGTCGGCGGAGATTGTTCGGACAATCCCCCTGGGTGGGATCGGCCTGGCAGAGCGCCGGATCTGAGGGGGGCAGCGGCGCTCCGATATTCGTGCGATCCAGCAGATGTGTGCCCTTGTTGCCGACGTAGTTCAGTTCCAGCGTCGTATTCCGGGCCAGTTCGCGCTGTACCGAAAGCGTCCACTGTTGCACCGATGGATTTCGCGGACGCTCGGAAATAATCACCGCGAAAAATTGGCCGCCGTCTGCGGCGACGTTGACCTGATGCAGTGGCACCGGAGGAAACAGATTGTCCGTTGTCTTTGGCAACGTCGCATCGGTGACGGGATTGTCGTTCGCCCGCACCACGAAGGGGTAGATATCGCCAGAGTCATCGATCTCGCGAGTCAGCGAGGAATCCCAGAACATTCCGTAGCCGCCACGAATTACGGTTTTGTCGAAGGGACGATAGGCAAAACCGATGCGCGGCGCAAAGGGCGTCTTCGAACCGTCCGCAGGATTGCGACGGCCGCAGTACCGGTAAAAGCCATTCCCATCCGGAGCGATGGGACCGCCAAGCCCTGAAACCGTGGCAGAACCCAGGTTTTTGTCGGCGTAGCATAAGCCGCCGCCTGGGTTGGCGGCATCAAACCAGAACATCTTGTTCGACTGTTCGTAGGGAACGCTGCGGTAGTCCCAGCGCATGCCAAGGTTCAGCGTCAGCCGGCTCGTTACCTTCCAGTCGTCCTGCACGTAGGGCGCAAAGTACTTGAAATGATACTGGTTCAGGTTGCCAGCAACTCCCGAGGGACTGAAGGGCCCCGGCTGAAACGTACTGGCTCCGCTGTAGTATCCCAAGAGCATATCTGCAACCGAGTTACCCGTACCGCACTTGGCGGTTGTACAGCCGCCACCATTTTGCAAAACCGTATTGCTGGCGTAGTTGAAATTTCCAAGAAAGTCCGCGGAAAGGTTCCGCTTCTGAACCCAATTGCGATACTCGAAACCGACACCCAAGGTATGTTTGCCCTGCACCATCGTCAGCCCATCGCCGAACTGCCACATGGGAACTTCGCTGGTGGAACTGTCGTTACCCTGGCTCCCGAACGAAGCAAACCCCGAAGGCGACAAGGTCGGGTAGAGTCGATAAAATGCTGCCGGAGAGAAAACACCGCTGATCTGCATGGCGGCAACCGCGGAAGCAGGTGCCGGAATGCCGCCCTGGTTGGCGATTGGATCGAGGTGCCCAAAGCGAAAACTGTTGACCATTTTGCTGCCGAGCGGGACGCTGTGAGAAACTTGCCAGCTTCGGGACTGCTCTTGGAAAATGGCATCCCCAAACGCTCCTGAAGGACTCGATCCTGTTTGATTCTTATAGGTAGCGTTGGTAAAGCGGAAGAAGACCGATCCCAGCCGGTTCAAATGTTGATCTAACTTGTAGGTTTGCTGATTGGTGGTCAGTGGGGTCGCGTTCCTTATCTGAAAATTACCCTGACAGCCAACGCAATTCGGCGCTCCAAACAGGCCTGCCCCGAGTTCGACGGTTGCAAGACGGGAGAAACGGTTCGTGGGGATGATATTGCCGGGGAAGTTTGCGCCGGTCTGGGGATCGATCGGCATGCACGGATTCCCCTTCTGGAGCGCACCCGGATTGTTGGGATCCGCATTGTTGCACGCCAGGGTATTGAAATCGGGCAGCCCAGACGCCGAAAAATCTCCGTTGACTTCTGCGGTTGTCGGGACGTTTGTGAACCCCGATACGCCGTTCTTAATCCTCCACCCCTCGTAATTAGCAAGGAAAAACGTCTTATTCCGCCCGTCATAAACTTTCGGGATGAAAACGGGGCCGCCCACAACAAAGCCAAACTGATTCTGCCGCAGCACCGGAATCTTGCTTTGAAAAGGGGCCCGCGCGTCGAGAGCGTCGTTCCTAAAGAAGTCGAACGCAGTACCGTGCAGTTGATTGGTCCCGCTCTTACTCACAATGTTGATCTGATTCGCGCTATAGCCGTATTCCGCGGAGTAAGTTTCGCTCTGGACCTTAAACTCCTGGATTGCATCCTGCGACAGGATCACCGCCGGCGTGTTGAGCGCCGTGTCGGTATTGGATAGACCGTCCAGGGTGTAGTTGTTGGATTCGGGACGCCCTCCATTGATGCTGATGGCGTTGCCTGCGCCCTGGCGCATCTGGCCTTGCTCGCCAATCGTCTCCACCGCACCCGCGCCGATGAACAGCAGACTCAAGAAGTTTCGTCCATTGAGTGGAAGCTGATCCACCTGCGCTTGGCTGACAAGCTGCGAAACGGCTGAAGTGTCCGTGTCCAAGCCGACGGCACTGGCCTCCACTTCAACGGTTTCCGTCACCGCTCCGGGCACGAGAGAGAAGTTCACGCGCGCTGTCTGCGCGACAGTCAAAGTGACAGTTTCCGCCACAGATTTCCGAAACCCAGTCGCTTGCACCGTGACTCGGTACGTCGCAGGCTGAAGGTTGGAGGCCGTAAAATCGCCCGCCCCGCCCGATTCGGTATGTACCGTGATGTTGGTGCCAAGGTTGGTGACATCGATGCCCGCCTTCGCTACCACCGCTCCGGTGTTATCGCTCACGGTACCAACGATGCTGCCGTCGACTCCGGCTTGGCCGAACAGTGGCGATACACCCAGCGTGATCATCAAAATCAGCAGACCGCTTCTTGTTATGGACATGGCGTCCTTCTGCCTCCTGTGCATCGGGTGAATCAACCGCAAACCGGCGCGCGTTGCGACCGATCCGAGGTTCTTGAGCTACGACCGTGCGCACTGCTGTTGCCGGCGCACGCTCTCTCCTCAACCGTCGGCGATGCTCCCATCGCGCGCTCAACACGGTCAACGCCAATCGTGTGATTCTTCCGTGTTTTGCAATGAGAAACACACGGTTCGGTGCGGATTTGTCCGCCGGGATGGCCCTTTCATTCCAGATGACGCGCATAACCCCCGCGCTTTTTCGCGAATCGTCCGGGGCTGTTAAACGTTGAAGAGAATTTGGCAGAGCGAAACATTCCTTCATCTTTTCCAGCAACTACGGGGCGGAGGCGACGCAGATTCCTCGGTCACCCATACGCGCTGGAACCCACGACGCTCGATTTTCAACTCCGAGACCGGGAGCCTCCACTCCGCATCCTGCATGGGCCGTTGGCGCAAAATCCTTCGCCCTCCCCGGTTTGGCATTGCGAAACTGTCGCTCGCCGACTTCCCCACAGCTCGGGGTCCCGCCAGGAAACTCCAAACCCGCCAAAACTGCCAAAGGCGCCCGCGGAGGAGAATCCGCCCGTCGCAGGCCTGTTTGTCACAGCGAAACCACCATTCCCGACGCGTTCATCATTGACGCCCGTCTACCGGCGCGAGAGCATCGTGGCGGCAATGGCTCAGAAGCGCACTCTTCAACAGATCCGCCTTGCGCCGACCAGCCCGCACAAATCAGAAATCGAACCTGCACACGAGAGGTCGCTCATGAAGATAAGCGTTAACAATTGGACCGCACTGTTGACCCATACCGCGTTCGCTCTCCTCGTCAACGCCGCCGCTCTCTCTCAAGCTGCCCCCCAAGCTGCGAAAGACCCCCTCCGTGCCGGATTCGAGAATCCCCCCAACTCCGCCCGACCCCGCGTCTGGTGGCACTGGATGAACGGCAACATCACCAAGGAAGGCATCAAGCTGGATTTGGAGTGGATGCACCGCGTCGGCATCGGCGGCTTCCAGAATTTCGACGCCGCGCTCAACACGCCCAAACTGGTGGAAAAACGCCTCGTCTATATGACGCCCGAGTGGAAGGACGCCTTCCTTTTCACCACCAAGCTCGCCGAGCAACTCGGTCTCGACGAAGCCATCGCAGGTTCCCCTGGCTGGAGCGAATCGGGCGGACCGTGGGTCAAGCCCGCTCAGGGCATGAAGAAGTTTGTCTGGACCGAGACCGTCGTGCAGGGTGGCCAGCCGTTCACCGGCGCGCTTGCCAAACCGCCCACCGTCAGCGGCCCCTATCAAAACATCCCTGTTTTCGATTTCGTCGGTATGCTCAGCGGCCAGAAGCCAGTGCCGATTCCGGAGTTCTACGCCGACAGCGCTGCGATCGCCTACCGCTTACCCGAGAGCGAGGTATTGTTTGCCGATCAACCAAAGATAACTTCCAGCTCCGGGACCATCGATGCAGCCCTACTTGCCGACGGCGACTTCGTCAAAACCACTATCCTGCCCAAAGCCCCGGTCCACCAGCAGGCCTGGGTTCAGTTTGCATTCACCGCGCCCCAAACCATACGCGCTCTCACTTTCGCTCTCGGCGGTCCCGTCAATCCGTTCGCCGACATCAGCGGCGGCACATCACCCGGCCCCGATTTCGAGGCCAGCGATGACGGCCGGTCTTTCCACAAGGTCGCCACCGTCCCCAACAACGGCTCTCAAGTTCATACCATTTCATTTTCGGAAACAACCAGCCGCTTCTTCCGTTTGGCCTTCACCACGTCCCCATCGCCCAGCGGGCCGCCGGCAATGCAGTTCGACGCCGACTTCGGCGACTTCAACTTCGCCCCGCCCACCGAGTACCCCATCGCCGAGATCGCATTGCATACTGGCGCGCGCGTCAATCGCGCGGAAGAGAAAGCCGCATTCACGCCTCTGGCGGCGGATCTCGCAGCCTCCCCCACCCCCTCATTCTCTGCCGCTGATGCCACCGCCAAGAACGACGTCGTCGACCTCACCTCGAAGATGCATCCCGACGGCACGCTCGACTGGACCCCGCCCGCAGGCCGCTGGGCCATCCTTCGCTTGGGATATTCTCTTCTTGGAATCACCAATCACCCCGCATCGCCAGAGGGCACGGGCTTCGAAGTTGACAAGCTCGATCCCGCCGCCGTCAAGTCCTACATGAACACCTATCTCGACAACTACAAAAGCGCGGTCGGCCCCTTAATGGGCAAGCGGGGCCTGCGCTACGTCATCAGCGATAGCTGGGAAGCCGGCGCGCAAAACTGGACGGACAATCTCATTCCAGAATTCAGCAAGCGCCGCGGCTACGATCCTCGCCCCTGGCTGCCCGTGCTGACCGGCCGAGTCATCGAGAGTTCCGAGGCCAGCGACCGCTTCCTCTGGGACTTCCGCCACACTCTTTCCGACCTGCTCACCGAATACCACTACGACCAACTCACCGCCATGCTGCACGAACGCGGCATGGGCCACTACGGCGAGTCGCACGAATCCGGCCGTGCCTTCATCGGCGACGGCATGGAAGTCAAACGCACGAATGATGTCCCCATGGCCGCCATGTGGACGCAAAAACCCGGCGTCAACAAAGAGCTCTACGGCTATGACGCCGACATTCGCGAGTCGGCCTCCGTCGCGCACATTTACGGACAGAACTTGGTCGCCGCCGAATCCATGACCGCTTCCTCCGGCGCCTGGGCTTGGTCCCCCGAAACTCTCAAGCCCACCGCCGACAAAGAACTCGCCATGGGTCTGAACCGCTTCGTAATCCACACCTCAGTCCATCAGCCGCTGATCGGCAAGGCCCCCGGTCTGGCCCTCGGGCCCTTCGGCCAGTGGTTTACCAGAAATGAAACGTGGGCCGAAGAAGCGAAGGCCTGGATCACCTATCTCGCCCGCAGTTCGTTCTTACTACAGCAAGGCCACTTCGCCGCCGACGTCGCCTATTTCTACGGCGAAGATTCCAACCTCACCGCAATTTTCGGCGACCACCTGCCCGACGTCCCTCCGGGCTACAACTACGACTACTTCAACGCCGACGCCCTGATCCACAAACTCTCGGTCTCCAAAGGCATCCTCACCACACCCAGCGGCATGAGCTATCGCATCTTGGCCCTTGATCCGCGCAGCCAGCAAATGTCTCTCCCCGTGCTGCGCAAGATTCAAGAGCTGGTCGAAGCCGGCGCAGTAGTAGTCGGCGCAAAACCCACCTCCACGCCCAGCCTCAGCGACAGCGATGCCGAGTTCCACGCCCTAGCCGATCAGCTCTGGGGTACGGGCGCAGGCAAAGCTGAAGTAACGACAGGCAAAGGCAGGGTCTTCGGCGGCGCGAAAATCAGCGCCGCCCTGGACACCCTGAAGATCGCCCGAGACTTCTCCTACTCCCAGCCGGAAACCGATTCCGAACTCCTGTTCGTTCACCGCCATCTCACAGACGCTGACTTCTACTTCGTCGACAACCGCCGCGATCGCCCCGAGACCCTGGACGCAACCTTCCGCATCCAAGGCAAGCAGGCCGAGATCTGGCGCCCTGACACCGGCGCCATCGAACCCGCTTCGTTCCAGATTCGCGACGGCCGCACCACGGTCCCACTGACGTTAGAACCCTGGGGCACAGTCTTCGTGGTGTTCCGCAAGCCCGCCAGCACTCGCGCTCGCACTCTCCCGGCAGCGCAGCAAACTTCACTCGCCTCCCTCGAAGGCCCCTGGGACATCCAATTCCAGCCCGGCCGGGGCTCGCCCGAAAAACTCACCCTCGCCACGCTCGCCTCCTGGAGCGAAAACTCAGACCCCGGCGTAAAATACTTCTCCGGCACGGGCATCTATTCCAAAACCCTCGAAGCCCCCGCCGACTGGTTCAAACCGGGCGCGCACCTATGGCTCGATCTCGGCAGCGTAAAGAATCTCGCGCAAGTCACCATCAACGGCAAACCCCTAGGCCTCGCCTGGAAAACCCCCTTCCGCCTCGACGCCACCGCCGCGCTCAAGCCCGGCGCCAACCACCTCGAGATCAAAATCATCAGTCTCTGGGCCAACCGAATCATCGGTGATCGCCAACCCAACGCCCCAAAGCAGTACACCTTCACATCGCCCAAGTTCTATAAAGCCGACGCCAAACTCATCCCATCCGGCCTCCTAGGTCCGGTCGAAATCATTCGCTCCACAAACTAACACCGACGAGGGGGGCAGCAACCGTCGAGCAACAGTAAAGACCGCGTTGGTGCCATCGATGCGAATTCTTAGGCACATGCCGCCCTGGAAGCCGGTCGCCGCCACCCAACAGAACGCGGCCCCAGCATGTCCGCATAGACGTCGGTTTTCCGACGACCCCTTGCCAAAGTGCCCGTTCACTCGTATGGAGCGAGCAACAGCGGATCGCGACCTTCCGGAAATCTGACTCATCCCGCCTGGCCGCGCTCATTTGCACAGTGCGAACCGGCGAGAAGACACACTGCTTATCTCGCGGCCTGTTTCACCAACCAAGCTTGCCCGTTCTCCCTCAATCCCTTCCCGGACCAGAGACTTGCCGATGATTAGGCCGGAATGTTTTTTCTCGCTGCGCTCGTCGGTTTTTCGACAGCCATCATTTTGCGTAGGGCATCCAGGTAATCGTGGTAGAGTGCGCGCAAGTGATGGCGATTTCTACTGTGAAGTCCACTGCCCTTCCCCTCCGGCAGTAACGGGAGAAAGCCGTCACAGAAATGGTGTACTGACAGCACTGGCCCCGCCGAGGTGGGTCCCTCGAAGCCGCCCGGGAAACTGGGTTGAATGGACAGCCGAGGCGGTTGCGACTACGTCTCGGCGTGGTCTTGCGTTGGAGTGGTCAAGAATCGCGAATGCCGTCAGCCGAACACCGGAAGGTGGCTGGGCCTCCGATGGTCGAGGCGCGATCACGGTGTGACCTGAGAGGAAGCCTCCAGGACTGAGTTAGGCCCAGCCTACTGCAGTAGTATTGATCGCGTACTCCCCGGGAACCACACGGGAATCGCCAAGGTGTGGAAGGAAATAGACGTCGTGTCGTCAACGGGTCCCCCGCCGAGTCGAACCGGATCAGATTTAGCCTCGCACATCCACCGCCTGGACACGGTGGTTCGCAATGCGAGGGAACTGGTTCTCGCCGATCTTCCCAATGACCTCATCAAGCTGATCTATCTGGCGTCCTTGCGCGATTGCAACACAGGACGCTATTTCCATCCCCAGATCTCCCGGCAGAACGATTCCGCCAGTGCCAGTGATGCGTTGCAGTTTTGTCACGAGGAGGTCTTTGCCCGTCTCATGGCAACGCCCTTACCCGAATACGTTACGCAACTTGCTGGCTACATCTGTTACACCCATGCTGACAGAGCACAAGTCATCGACATGTGGAAATCCCTTCCCGCATACCGGGCAACTGTACCGCTGAAGGTATCGGTCCTGGATGCCGAATTTTTCTACACGAGCGTCGAAGCGGCGCTCACGGTTCTGGATACACCGCGCTTGGCCAACTCGTGATCGGATGTGTCGGCGAGCGATCTTCAGCGCGGGAAAAAATGGGATCTTCTCCTGATTCCTTGGTCGACGCCGATCTGCCTGATCGTGACCTGCAAAGTGTTTCGTTCCGAAGCTCGAAAGGGACAATTCGGGCAAGCATTTGGCGATTGCTCCTACGAATCGAATGGAGTGCCAGTCGTATTCGGCCCCCTCTGATTTATCCGCCCCTGATCTGTCCCGCATTGAGCTGCGCTCGCGAGCCGAAGCGATTAAGTTTGCTCTGAAGCATGCCGGCCTTACTTTGACGCAGCTGTCAGCCCTTTCGGGCGATCGTTTTGGCAAAGCTTCGCCCTACGTCCTTCCCCCGACGTTCCTTCAAAAGCTGATCTCCGGGGTCACTCCGCATGTCTGTCAGATCGCGGCCCTCAGTGTTATTACACCCCACAGGTTTGCCGACTGGATGAGCGCTTTCAGCTTCGACTTGTCTCAGATCCCTCGTCTTCAGGTTCAGCTACATCGTGAACGCACGGTTCTGGTGACTCCCGTGGAGACGGATCCACACAGGGAGGCCGCCCGGACCCCTGCAACCTACTCTATCCCTGAGACCCGCACATGTTCCCGGTTTCGCGCGGCAACCAACCACCTCGACCACCTCTATCTGTACGCAAAAATAGGCACAGCCGATAACCCAACTTTCCCTGACCTCGTGCCCGGCAGCATCGTCCGCGTGGACACTCGAAGCAAGGGCTTCGCTGGTTTTAGCGATGATGCAAGAAGCGGGCCCATTTATCTTGTCGAACGTGTTGGAGGACTAACCTGTTGCCGGGTCAAGCAAGTCGATGACCGGCACATTCTTCTGCTCTCCCGCCAGTCCGCGCAATCCTTAATTCCGCTCAGGCTTGACGAAGAAGCACGAATTCTAGGAACCGTGGACACCGAACTTCGCCCCACCGATGCCACACAGGCTAACCACGCAACGGCCGATTCCGGATCGACGGCCTCGCGGCTGCGCCGGAGCTCGCAAACTACCCCAAATCTTTGCGCCCTGCTGCAGGCCTCTCGCGAACGCTCCGGGTTAACTTTCAGATCGGCACACGACATCAGCATCAGCGTTGCGCAGGCCTTGCACAATCAACACTATGCAATCTCAGTTGGTCTCCTGTCTGACTACGAAACCATGGAGACTGCGCCGCGGCACACTGCCAAAATCATCACCCTCTGCATCCTCTATGGCATCGACTTCTTTCAATACCTGAGGTGTGCCGGCGTTCAATACGACAATTCACTGAAATCACCACTTCCGGCGAGAACCGAAGCGCTCAAAGCCAAGCGCGCCTTGACATGGCCGACTGGTCTGAAAGGCCGAACCGATTTCCCTCTGAGCATAGTTGAGGCACAAAACGAAGCGATCCAGGGCTTTTCGCGAAGAAGAATTGCGCTTTGCGATTACTCGTGACGGAACCGAGCTTTGGGAATCTGCCCTTGGGCATTGCCCAGGGCTCTGCCCCATACGCGCTCACTTAAGGCAAGATTCACTTGCGGTAGGTCAACCCATCCCCGGCGGAAATCGGCGGGCCCTGACCGGACTTTCTGACTTCCCACGAGCCGACTTCGGGACAACGTCGTCGGAGTCCGCGTTCGACGTAGCTTCCAGTGATCTCGTCATCCGGAACTCATCGTCAAGCGGATGCTCTGGCACTCCCCAGCTTGTCGCTGTTATAGATTCCTTGGTCCAGAGAATTCAGCTGCCCGCCACTCCAGCATTCTTTGCGTTGCTTTTCTCTTAATGCTCATGCCCCTGCCCTATGGTTTGGAGAATCGGATCGAGGAAGCGGCTATATTTGTCTAATGTGGCTTCGTCGTTGTGGGCTACTGCTGTTGTTACGGCCATGGCGGTCGCGGGCGTAACGATTTCAAAGCGGCCGACAAAGACACGCACGATCTGTCCTGGTGCTGGATCGATAGTGAGAGGCAAGACTTTGTCGATGAAGCCGCGCGGCACGATGTAGAGCAGGCGACTGCCTTCTTCGAACCAGGAGTCTTTCCAGGTCTCAATCATGGCGTGGGCTTCGTCTCGATGTAAACCCTGCCCGACGAGAATCTCTTCAAGATCTCCGTAGAGGGAATCTACGCTCCCCGTCAGCACGGGAGGCTCCACGGTGGTTTCATCGGTCAGCGCGCCCGTTAAGCGATATCCGACTCGTTCGCCGCGGCGCTCAAAAAGAATGGCATTTGGAATCTCGTCTCGGTTAAGACTTTTGACCAAGAGTCTTCCGTCGGAGGTCAACTTGGCGGAAAGCGGCAGCGGACTAGCGGAAACTCCTCGATAAAAAAGGAACTTCTCCTGCTGCTCCCCCGCGCTGGTCTGGACGCGGAGCGGCGAGGAGGTGGTCTCGCGAGCGGCGTAGTAGCGATTCGTCTGCGCGTCGCTGGGGAACTCGCCAGCCAGATTCGGAGAAACCGCGACGTGGTTCCACGCGATGCTTCCATCCGACGGTGCCCGATTCAAGCTGGTATCGGTCAGGACTCCGGCGGGCTGAACGCGATCGGCATGGGGGTACCACTCGGTGATGAGTCCCTTGGAGAAGGACACTCTCGCCGACACGGCCACGTCGCGTGGAGAATAAAAATAGAGCACCGGCGTTTCCATGCGAATGGTGCCACGCAGCCCCAGCTTGAAATTGACGCCGTTGATATGCTCCACGAATTGGGGCAAATCGGTGGACGGGGGAAATCGTGGCAAGCCTAACGGCAGCCATTCGACCGCACGACCGTCCCTGCCGGCAATTGCCGTGAACGTTCCCCACTCGTGGGCCGTGAGGTCGGGAGCCGTGTGCTGCTCGTCCGCTGTCCAGCCCGCGAGCGAGAAGGCCAACAGACCACATGCCAACAGACGGAGAAGCCACGATCTGACTTCCCCTGCAGTAAGAGATTTGCGGCTTGCCGGGTTCATTGCTAAATCCTTCCTGCCGGCGCGGCGGCCAGAAGCTCGGAGATCGTCTCATGGTTGAAGGTGGAGGCCAGGTTCTGCGCGAGAAGAGGATCGAATTTTGCTCCTGCCATCGCCTTCTGAACGTGATCACGGTGAGCGCTATCGGGGCCCGGCAGGGTGATCAGGGCAGCCGCGAATTCCATTTCCGGATCGGAGCCGCGTAAGCTAATTGCTTTTCGCACCAAGCTGTATCCGTCCAGGCCAACCGCGGGGTTGGGCTTGCCCTTGCCCAGCCATTGCTTGTAAGCCTCGGCTAGGTAGCCGACGTCGAACCACGCGAGGGCGTCGGGGTGACCAGCGGCATCTGAGTTCGCTGCACGTTCTTGAAGCCGCGTGATCAGCTCCTTCGCTGCTTGCGGGTCCTCGCGCGCGTAGATTGTGGCCCGGCGTAAGGTCTCCATGCGGACTAAGACGGGAGCGCGCGAATCGAGAACGGCCATCGTGTCCCGGCTGAGGTTCTTCAGGTCATAGTCCGAGCTTCCTTTGTGGTTGAACTCGACCCAGGGCAGCGACTTCGCTTGCCCGATTTCAATGGGGTGGCAGATCAGAGGCGGTCCGGCCTGGGCGAAAGTTGTGAACCCGAGCAGAATGGCCACGGTGCTGATTGCAAGGCGTGAAAAGGTGCGTACATTCATTTTGGATTCCCCCAGTTTGCTGATTTAAACCACGCTTCAAGAGACGCTGAGAGAAAGTGGAGTGTTAACAAAACGAGTCTCCCCGGAGAAAACTCGCCCTGAATGTCCGAGGCAAGGATGTTGCAGATCACTTTTCGCGAACTGGCGTGGCCGCTCCAGCCCAGGAACGCTCCCAATGGCGCCAGACTGAGATGTCGTCAAAACCAAGTTCATTCCACCACTGGTCGAGCATTCGCTGGTCGAGTCGAAGTATGCCTCCTTTCGTCACGGTGGCAGGAGGAGGCACGAACCGGCTCAGCCGGTCGTAGACGAGAACTCGCTGCTGGTCATCGACGCGGGCTAGGAGATGCCAGAGCGTGAGGGAATCGTCTTTGCGAGCCTCGCTCAGTACGATCGTGATATCGTGCGCGCGCTGCTCCGGTGTGCTGTCTTCAAAATCGAACCTCGTCAAAGCAGCGCGAAGCTCTGCGGATGAATCTTCGAAATACGGCGTGCCGGGGCCGACCTTCGGCCGGGTTGCGCAAGCTGCTCCGGCCGGGATGAAAGACTCGTGGCCATTCAGCTTGAATCCGACCCACCCGAGGGATGTGCGCACCATGCCCACGCCCGAATCGTCGACCTGCAAGGTGTAGGCGCAACCCAGGTCCACGGTGACGGCCGACGGTGTGTCGACCACGAATTGACCGGGAGGCGCCCAGATGTAGGTGTGAATCGTTCCCCGATCCAGAGCGATCCGATTCAGCCCCGAACCCATGCTCAGCAGGCGCAGGCGCGTGCTCGGGTCCACCTGGATTTTGCCCGTATCGTCCGCCTGAAGGCTGGCCCGCGACTGACTGTCGGTCTCAAGCAGTTGGCCAATACCGAGACGGCTCGTTCCCTCGTTCGCGCTGAGCTTTTTTCGTCCGATACGAGGTGCCCCTTGCACTTCAGACACGTCCCAACCCGCAAGAGTGGTTGGCGTGGGTTTCGTTCTGTAAACCAAGAATGTCACTACAACGATGGCCACTACGGCAACCGCTGCTGTAGCCAGAGCGGGAAATAATCGCAGGCGCCAGGGAAAGAATGTCCATCGCCGCTCGGGGACAATCGCGGGAAAAACTGCGGTGGGCGAGTCATGACGAAACTTCCCGAGTAATGATTCGAGCTTCTGAATCTCGGGATCGGGTTCGCCGGAGCGGTCCCACAAATAGTCGCCGCTCTTTGTCGACGGTCCCCTTTCGGTTCGATTCTTTCCCGTGTCCATGACTAGGACTTCTCCTGTTCTGGCCCCGTGCGGCGGGGGCTCGCAATCAGCTTGGCGCGGAGCTGCTCCATGCCGCGATGCAAATTGACGCGGACCGAGCCGTGCGTCATGCCGGTGCGAGCCGCAATTTCAGGACCGGTCATGCCCTCGACGAGCCGCAGAATTAGAGTCTCCCGATAGGTCTCGGACAGACTCATGACTGCCTCGAGGATTGCGACGGCCAGCTCATCCTGATCTGCGCAGGCGGTTCCGCACTGCATTTGTTGGTCCGAGGCTTCATCGGTCAGTGGTTCCTCTGGCACAGATCGACGGTGGTAGTCATTCGCCACGTTGCGAGCGATGGCCGCCAGCCATGCGCCAAAACTTGCGGTCTCCCGCAGCGTTGACAACCGACGGAGTGCCCTGATGAAGACATCCTGAACGAGGTCATCAACGTCGGCGACCGGGACCCTCGCGAGCAAAACTCCATGAACCATGCGAGCGTAACGCTCGTAGAGCTGCCCGAACGCTGACCGGTCGCCGTCCTGCGCCGCAGCCACACACGTTACGTCCTCGGAGATTTCGGAGGCGAACTGCTCATGCACAGGCCCGGGTGCCAGGCCTGCCGCGAGCAGGTCACTTCTTTCGCTGGACCTGGCCATTCGCGCAAAATCCTACAAGATCATAGACGTTCGTTGAGAAAGGAGTGTTAACAAGTCCCGGTTTGTCGTTAGTCCGGTAAGGGAAGGGTTGTTCCGTCCGCCATCCGGACATAACAAGGGGGAGCCTACGGCCCGGCGGGGAGACGTCTCTCTCCTGTCAGCATGATCTTGGCACCCACGTTCATGAAAATGTTTCCGAATCTTATTCTGGACAGAATCATCCAAAATAAGCGTGGGCGATGACTGGAGGATGTTCATGGCAGCTGTGCAGGAGAAATCGTTTACGGGCAAAGTAGCTCTCGTCACGGGCGGTTCAAAAGGCATCGGAGCAGGCATCGTCCGCCGACTCGCCTCGGACGGCGCGTCCGTCGGGTTTACCTTCTCGAGTTCGGAAGAAAAGGCCCTGAAACTTGTACACGAAGTCGAATCCGGGGGAGGCAAAGCGCTGGCTATGAAAGCCGACAGCGCTTCCGCCGAAGAGCTCCGCGCCGCCGTGACCAAAACAGCAGAAATCTTCGGCGCCCGCTCGACATCTTCGTCAGCAATGCTGGCATTCTCACTATGGGCACCATCGACACCTACAGTCTCGAAGACTTCGACCGCATGGTCGCCATCAATGTCCGCGCCGCCTTCATCGGTATCCAGGCCGCCGCCCAAGAAATGAAAAACAGTGGGCGGATCGTCCTTATCGGTAGCAATACTGCCATCCGCACCGCCTTCCCTGGCGGAAGCATCTACAGTATGACGAAGGCCGCCCTCACCGGACTTGTTCGCGGCGCCGCCATCGATCTCGCCCCGCGCGCCATCACGGTCAACAACGTCCAACCCGGACCGACAGCAACCGACATGAGTGCAGCTCACGCCGACATGGTCAAGACGCTCATTCCTTTGAAGCGAATAGGGGACGTGTCCGAGATCGCAGGCTTGGTGTCCTACCTGGCGTCCGAAGAAGCAGGTTTCATCACCGGCGCCAGCCTCACCATCGACGGCGGATACGTCGCATAACTGAAACAGATCATCAGAAAGACAAAAAGAGAAATGGCCCGGCAAAAGGAGTTCGATCAGGAGAAAGCACTTCGGAAGGCGGTGCGCCTGTTTTCTCAGCAAGGCTTTGCCGCCACATCCACTGACGAGCTGATGCGCGTCATGAATGTTGGTCGACAGAGCATGTATGACACCTTCGGTGACAAGCGGGCGCTGTTTTTGAGAGCCCTGGAGATGTACGTCACAGAAAGTGTCAACTCCATCAGCGCGGAGTTGGAAAAGCCCGGCTCGGCGCTCTCCACTGTCCGAAATGCTCTTGTGACCTTTGCTGAACGAAATGACCTGTCCAGTTCCGAAGGCTGCATGGGTCTCAACGCGATCAGTGAGTTCGGACAGAGAGACTCCGGGGTAACGCGCATCACGCGCAATGCGGCGCAGGTGCAGCGTCACGCTCTAATGCTGACGCTGGCCAGAGCGAAAGATCAAGGCGAACTCAGCCCAGATGCCAACCTGGACATCATGGCGGACTTCTTTGAGAGTACGCTCGCTGGAATTCGGATGGCGGCCAAAGCCGGCAAAAAGCGGCGGGCACTTCGGAATATTGCGGCCTTTGCGGGAAGAGCGTA
>Ga0137418_10000017_pt1 | contig 106046 bp, 83 predicted proteins | sample CZODoug3_1_2_16f_FD_122242 | JGI IMG/M metagenome (GOLD analysis project Ga0137418, IMG submission 122242) | Vadose zone soil fungal communities from Angelo Coast Range Reserve, California, USA - CZODoug3_1_2_16fungal (Hybrid Assembly) | ecosystem: Environmental > Terrestrial > Soil > Vadose...
TCGACATATTGGGCGATCGGATGATCGAGAACGTGTACTTCACATATTTCGCGGTGGTGGGAATGGTGTCGCTGTGGTTGCCGGTGTTTTTCTTTGCGCGTGGCGCGGCAACCGATTTTTTGCGCGGCCTGGCTTTGCGGGCGGGGCATTCGGGATGGGGAGCGAACGCGATGCTGCAGACGTGGTGGGGGCGCGCGCTGGTGGCGTCGCGATGGAGCCGCGGACTATATGCGTGCATGAAGTGCGTGTGTTTTTGCTACTTGGGATTGGAGCTGGCGCTGACGCGAGGGCCGGTAGCGTTGATCGGCGAAGTGGCAGCGGATGCGCAGATGCTGATTGCGACGGCGGGACAGGTGTTGACGTGGGTTACGGCGGGATTTTGTTTCGTGCGAGGGCTGCCGGTGCTGGTGGAAGGATGGAAATATTTCGCGGATGGGGTAGTCGTACGCGGCGGGAAGGGCATTGCGAGGAAAATCGCATGAGAGGAAACGAGACAGGCGGCGTCGTGGCGGCGTTTTTTGATTTGGACGGGACGCTCATACCGGGGCCGTCGTTGGAGAGGCGATTTTTTGCGGACCTGCGGTACCGGCGGACGATCCCCATCGGAAATTATTTTTTGTGGGTGGCGAAGGCGCTGAGGCTGGCGCCTCGAGGAATTCAAACGACGCGTCATGCCAACAAGATGTACTTGCGCGGTGTGCGCAGAGACGGGGGTGAATTCTCCGACGCGGAACGGATAAATAGAGCTATCCCACGGTTCTTCCCGGCAGCCATCGACCAGGTGGGGTGGCATGCGAAGCAGGGGCACGGGATTGTCCTGGTGAGCGGAACGTTGGCTCCGTTGGCGGACGAAATGGCACTGGCCCTGGTGGTGCGCCTAGCGGTACGAGGCATTGAGGCATCGGTGGGGGTTTGCGCGACACGGTTGGAAGAAAACGAGGGTGGATGGACGGGGCGGATTCTTGGGGACGCAATGTTTGGCGAGGCGAAGGCGCGTGCAGTGCGGCGAATCGCCGCGGAAGGAGGGTTTGATTTGTCGCAGTGCTATGCGTACGGAAACTGCGCAAACGATCGATGGATGCTCGAAGCTGTTGGGCGGCCAACGGCGGTGAACCCATCGCGGGGAATGGAGAGATTGGCGAGGCGGCGAGGGTGGTCCGTGTTGCTGTGGGCTGAAAAAAGCACTTTGACGCAGACGGTGCAAAAAAGGCACAGAAGAGATCAGGCAAAGAAGGTTGCATGAGTAGCGCGCCTACACCGGGGTATCACAAGAACGAAGTCACCGCTTTTTTAGAGCGCGGAGCAGCGGCTCATGCACGTGAGGCTCGCTTACGTTATCCGACGCGCTCGGGCCCAGGCGTTGGGCAAGTCCTTTCCGATCGAATGACGGCCTTATTCGCGGACTGCGACACGTTTGAGTGGGTGGCCCTGAGTTACCTGCTGATATCGAGCGTGCTGATCGCGATTTTTGCGGAGAATCTGGCGCATCCCGTGCGGCTGCTCAGCGTGCAGGGGCTGGTGGCGCTGCTAATCGTGGCTTTGTGCCGAGCTGAGGATAATGTCTGGGCACCGCCGAAGTTAGATACAGGGACTGAAGAACGGACAACCAAAAATGGCTGTCCCACTTTCACACAGAGATTTTGGCACTTTTGGCGGCACTGGTATCCGCATCTCTTCTTTTTGTTTTGCTTTGAAGAGTTGGGCGTGCTTGTGCACCTGGTGTCGCCGCGTTGGCAGGATGCGAAGCTGATTGCGTTCGATCACTGGCTTACAGGTGTGCATCCATCGATTTGGCTGGAACAGTTTGCGACCCCGGGGCGCAATGAGTTCATGCAATTCGCTTACTTGACGTATTTCGTCTACCTGGTGGTGCTTGGCGGGATTCTGTACTACCGCGAGGATTGGCGAGGGTATTGGTCGGTAATGACGTATTCGGCGGTGGCGTATGCGATCGGATATGTAATTGCGATTCTCTTTCCGATTGAGAGTCCGTGGTTCGCGATGTCGGGTTCGTGGCACGGCCCATTGCCCGGCGGGCCTTTTACGGCGGTGATCAATTTCATCGAGCACTATGGGCGCGTGCGCGGGGCGGCTTTTCCTTCCGAGCATGTAGCGGGATCGTTTGCGGCGTTGTGGGGTGCATGGCGTCATCGGCGCTGGCTGTTTTGGGCGATGCTGCCGCTGGTCTTATGCATGTGCGTATCGACGGTGTGGGGGCGCTATCACTACGTGGCGGATATTTTTGGAGGGATGGTCACGGGGACTTTGGGATATGTGATTGGGAAGTGGCTTGTGGACAAGCGGAAAGAGGCTTGCGGTCGGCAGTTTGGAGTTGAACGAGCAGAGCTCTCCTTGGTTCGTCAGTGACTTTCGATCCGATCTAGATCTTGGGTCGTCGGAGCACGGGCCCTTCGCCGCTCGGGGTAAACATGAGTGCTTGCGCTACTTCGGCGATGCGGAGGAGTGTCAGTTCGCTAGCCGCGGTTCCAATGAGTTGGAGGCCGACCGGAAGGCCGGCTGAGGTGAAGCCACAGGGAACAGAAACAGCCGGAATCGCAGCCAGGTTCGCCGGCCGATTCAGGCGAAGAAGAAGAGCGCGAGTCGGATGACTCGCATTGCGGATGGGAGTGGACTCTTCGCCCATTAACGGGGCGACAATGGGCGTGGTGGGAGCGACGAGCGCGTCTATTTGTATTTCTGTCATCGCCAGGTGAACTTGCTGGATAAATTTGTTTCGCGATTCAAGCGCCTGCAAATAGGCGGTCGCGGAAACCTTTGTGCCCATTTCAAGGCGTGTGCGAACATCTTCGCCATACTCCGCAGAACGCGCAGGGAACCAGCCAGATTGCTGATGATAGTGCGTGGCTTCCGCCCAGGCGATGTCGTTGCCTGCATCTTCAGTTTCGTTTAGCAGAGGAATGGAAACATCTTTCACCTGCACACCTTGCTTTTCCACTGAGCGAATCGAGTCGCGAAAAGCAAAATAAACATCTTCCGAAACGACATCGAAGAAAAATTCCTTCGGTAGGCCGAGACGGAATTTGCGCTTTAGCCTGCGCTTCCGCATCGACAAGGGAAGTGGCTCTCCCGCGCCGCGACACAAAATCGGATGAAGCAACCGTGCGGCATCGTCAACAGTGCGCGCCAAGGGGCCAACGAAATCGAGAGTACTCGAAAGGGGCAAGACACCTTCAACGGAGACTTGGCTGGCTCCCGGCTTTAGGCCGACGACGCCACAGAGGGAAGCGGGGATACGGATGGAGCCGCCGGTGTCTGTGCCGATGCTTCCGTAGCAGAGACCGGCAGCAACGGCGGCTGCGGAGCCGCCGCTGGAGCCTCCGGGAATGCGATCGAGAGCCCAGGGATTGCGTGTGGGGCCGTAATGCGGGTTGTTGGTTGTCACGCCATAGGCGAACTCGTGGAGGTTCGTCTTACCCAGGAGGATTGCGCCGGCTTCGCGAAGTTTCGCCCAGACCGCCGCATCGTTTTCGGGGACGAAGTCTTGCAAAATCTTCGACCCGGCGGTGGTGCGGATTCCTTTGGTGTAGATGTTGTCTTTGAGTGAGATGGGGATGCCGTGGAGCGGGCCGCGGTCGCGGTGGCCTTTGCGGCCGCGGGGGGCGAAGAGCTCGGATTCGGCTTTCTTGGCTTGTGCGAGGGCGAGGTCGGCGGTGACGGTGATGTAGGCGTTCAGTTTTGGATTGAGCTGGTCGATGCGGGCAAGCATCAGCTTGGTTACTTCGACGGGAGACACTTTTCGCTTTCGGTACAGGCGGGCTAGTTCTTCGATGGAGGCGAATGCCAGGTCAGTGTCGGTCATGGGTCGGTGAAGATGCCGGCCTGAAGGCACGGCGCTACAAAGCAAGAGAGGAATTTAACACAGAGGGCACGGAAGAGGCACAGAGGGCACAGAGGCAAAAAGAGGGAATTAGAAGATTTTTTCCTGGTGGCGAAGATTTCCGAAGGTGCCGATGTTGGCGACGATGAAGGCGACGCGGAACTGATTGTCGGTGCGTACCTGGCCGAGGGCGAAGCGGCGATATTCGAGAGCGATGCCGCAGCATTTGCCGTTGTAACTGACCTGTACGAGTTGACTCTGCAAGGCGCTGTTGGTGATGTCGTAGCTGATGCCGCTGGTGACGTTGAAGCCGCGGCGAGTCTCGCTGCCATAGCCCATGAGCACGCGCACTTGATTGGAGAGCGGTTGCAGAATGGGATCTGCTTGCAAGCGAAAATGGGCAATGGTGGCGAAAAATTCGCGATACGGTCTAATTTTGACCAGCGTGCCGATTACTGTGACTTTGTGGAGCTGCGGATCGTACTCGAGGGTTTGTTCGGTATCAAAGAGCCCGCCAGGGGTGATCCTGAAGTCGCTGACGATCGGCGAGGAGTTGCGCGGTCCCAGGGCGAAGGCGAAGGGCGTAACGGAATCGAGGGGCTCGAAAACGTTGCGCTGGTTGTTGAAAATGGCGCCGCCGAAGGTGGGATCGAAATAATGCTTCTGCACCAGACGCCAGGAAACGAGCTCTTGTGGCTGGTCGTCGCCCGATTTCATCCAGAAGCGCTGCGTGACACCGTATTCGACTTCATTCGTGTCGGTGCGCGTGGCGTCGGCGTCAAAACGGATGAATTGGAAAAAATTGTTGACGCCGGTGATATTGCGATAGGTGACGTGCGGCTCGATGGTGTGCTTGTACCGCCTACTGCGTTTAGTCTTGTCGGAGGAAACTGCACCGAAGAAACGTTCCAGGGTCGGGGGGCGGAGATCGAAAGTGAATTCGCCGTCGTTACGCGTCAGGGATTGAGTGCTGACGATACCGGCGGGAGTGAGGGAAGATCCGTAGTAGGTGGTGCGAAAAGCGGCGGTAGTGGTGGCACTGAGCCATGGTCCGAAATGGAGCGGCATCGTGACACGGGGGGCTAGCTCAAACCGCGGAACGAAATTAGAGGTTGCAATAGGGACGAACGTGGCGGTGGGAGTAAAACCGACATCGTCGCGCTTGAGGGCGCCGGCTAGTGCGTCAAAACCGAAGTAGAACGGAAGATGCTCAAAGGGCGACTGCTCGACGGAACCGAAACGCGCTTGCGGCGCGTTACGCACCGAGATGCTCGTTTGCGGACTTGTGGTGAGAAAGCTACGGTCACTGAGCGACGCGAGATTGAAGCTGAAACCGCGAAAATTGTGGGTGAGAAATGTTGAGCTGCGGACTTCAGAGTTTATGGCTTCGCCGAAGGTGTCGGAAAAAGCGAGCCGGAAGGTGAGCGAGGAAAGCTCGTTGATGTCCGCAACAAACCGCCAATTGCTTGGCAGGAGTGACTGTATGGCTACGCGCTGTTCGTGGCCGCCCTGATGCAGGCGATCTATCACGCCGAAATAGTTGTAGCGGAGGGAAGTGCCCTCCCAAGGCGTAGCGCGGAACTGGCCGCGTTCGGAGGAGCCGCGCCTGCTGAGATACTGCGCGCCCAAGGTGGTGTCCATCCAAGTGAGGGGTGCCCAGTAAAACTCATCGCCAAAGACGAAACCTTTGCTGGTGCTGTTTCCGGCGACGGGGACGAGAATGCCCGACTGGCGGAGTTTTGACCCGGCCGGGGCCGTGGCGTAAGGCATCCAGATGAGGGGAACACGAAATAAGCGGAAATTGGCGTTGACCAGAGCCATGGTTTTGCCGAGGCGGAGGCGCGCGCGGGGCGCATAGAACTGCCACTTCGGGTGCTTGGGGTCGCAAACGGTGATCCATGCTTCGTGAATGATGTAAAAGTCGTTGCCGAAGCGTTCCACCTGGTGAGCTTCGAAATAGAGCGGATTGTCGGTGACGAGGATTGTCGGGTTGGGGCGGCGTTCGATTTTTACGGTGCCGCGAACGTTGGTAAATGTGCCGCGCCCGGTTCCGACGTTGTAGTGGGCTTCGTCGGCTTCGAGATGCTGGCTTTCGAAGTCGTATTGGACGTGGCCGCGCGCGAATGCCTCGTTCGTCTCATCGTTGTATTCGACGTGATCGGCGCGAAGGTGCTGGCCGGCGTAGTGGATGTCGACGTCGTCGTCGGCGATGAAGAGGTTGCCCTGGCGGCGCTGCGGGCCTTTCGCGGAAAGCTCGGCGACACCGCCCTTGGCGGGAGGCGTGTGGATTTGTTGCGCATTTGCCGGCGCCGCCGTATCGAAAAAGAACACGGCAAGAGAAAGCAACGTTGTCAGCGGCACGAATCGAAGCTTGGAAGAATTGCGAGCATGAGAGTGGCGATTCACGCGGAAGATGTGGCCAATAGGATAAGTTCGATAGCCTAGCATGGGGTACGCGGGTTGTGTAGCGGATGGCGAAACCGTGGTGCGGCGGCACGCGTCTTTGTCACTATACGAGTGGGCTCACCATACAATTGGGCGCACCACGGGACCAGGTCGTTTCCAGAAACAAATGATGCGTGTCCGCAAGCTGCGGAGTATGATGCCGGGCCGCGCGATGAAGGGGAGGATCATGAAGCGAGTGCCGTCTGTTTTGAGGTTGGCTGTGGCCGCAGGGTTGTGTGGCGGAGCACTTTTTGTTGGCGCGGAGGCTCGCCCCGCGGACCAGCCGAATGCCATGGACAAGCTGAAAAATCTGGAACTGCGCGAGATCGGCCCCGCGGTGATGGGCGGTCGAATTGACGATTTCGCGGTGGTGGAGAGCAATCCGAATATCGTTTTTGTGGGCGTGGCTGCCGGCGGCGTGTGGAAGACCAGCAATAATGGCACGACATGGACGCCGGTGTTCGACAAAGAGGCGGTGTCGACGATCGGCGACATCGCGATTGCGCCGTCTGATCCTTCCGTTGTGTGGGTAGGAACTGGCGAGCCGAATAATCGCCAGAGTTCGTCGTGGGGCGACGGCGCGTACAAGTCGGTCGACGGCGGAAAAACCTGGCAGAACATGGGGCTGGCCGCGACGCGTCACATCGGACGCATCGTGATTCATCCGCGAAATCCGGAGGTGGTGTACGTGGCGGCGCTGGGCCACTTGTGGGGGCCGAATGCGGAACGCGGCGTTTACAAGACGAGCGACGGCGGAAAGACGTGGTCGCAAGTCTTAAAGATAAATAACGACACCGGTGTGAGCGACATCGCCATGGACCCGCAGAGCCCGGACATCCTCTACGCTGCCGCGTATGAGCGGCGCCGCACGCCCTACGGATTCAATGGCGGCGGACCGGACGGCGGCATTTACAAGACAACCGACGGCGGAGCAACCTGGAAGAAATTGACCAAGGGATTGCCGTACGAGAATGGCGCCGGAGACGTTGGCCGCATCGGCCTGGACATTTATCGCAAGGACCCGAACATCGTCTACGCGATCGTGCAACACGAGAAAGGCGGGACGTACCGCAGCGACGACAAAGGCGAAACGTGGAAGAAGATGGGCGATACCAATCCACGGCCGTCGTACTACAGCCAGATTCGTATCGATCCCAATAATGATTTGCGCATCTGGGAGCTGGGCGCGCAGATGTTTTATTCCGAAGATGGAGGAAGGAAATTTGCCACGGATCGTGTGAAGGGCATTCATGGCGATTTTCACGCGATGTGGATTGACCCGGCGGATTCGAATCACATGATCGCCGGGAGCGACGGCGGAATCCACTGGAGCTACGACAACGGGCGGACGTGGGATTTCGTCAACGCGCTTGCGATTGGCCAGTTTTATGAGATTTCTGTCGACAACGAGAGACCGTACCACATTTGCGGCGGATTGCAGGATAACGGAAGCTGGTGCGGCCCGAGCCAGTCGCTGACGCGCGACGGCATCACCAATGAAGACTGGAGTGTGATTCACGGTGGCGACGGATTTTACGCGGCAATCGATCCGGTCGAGCCCTGGATCGTGTACACGGAGTCGCAGGACGGCAACATTGACCGGCGCGATTTGAGGACGCAGCAGCAGCGCTCGATAGCACCGGAAGCGAAATACGGTGATGCGCACTACCGTTATCAGTGGAATTCGCCGGTGGCCGTTTCCGTTCACAACCACACGACGATTTATTACGGCGGAAATTATTTGTTCAAGTCTACGGATCGCGGCGATACGTGGACGCGGCTCGGCGGCGACCTGACAACAGGTGTGGACCGCAACAAGCTCCAAATTCTTGGGAAGACCCCGGACAAGACCACGTTGTCGCGGCACGATGGCGTGCAGGAATACCCGACAATTACGACGCTCAGCGAATCGCCGTTAACGCCAGACGTGCTGTGGGTTGGGACCGACGATGGGAACCTGCAAGTGTCGCGCGACGGGGGAAAGAACTGGAAGAATGTGGTTTCGCGCGTTCCTGGCGTACCCAAGGGGACGTACGTCAGCCGCGTGGTGGCGTCGAAAGCCGGAGAGGGAGCAGCGTTTGTAACGCTCGACGGGCACCGCAACGACGACTACGGGATCTACATTTTCGCAACCAACGACTACGGCGAGAGCTGGAAAGCGATTCGCAACGGGATTCCGGATTCAGCGGGAAGCGTGCACGTCATGCGGGAGCACCCGCGGAATCAGAACCTGCTGTTTGCCGGACTCGAATTTGGGCTGTGGGTCTCCTGGGACCGCGGAGCGAACTGGACCGCGCTAAGAAATAATTTTCCAACTGTCCCGGTCGACGACATCGAGATACAAGCACGGGAGAACGACCTCGTGCTGGCTACGCACGGGCGCTCGATCTGGATTTTTGACGACATCACGCCGATCGAAAAGATGGACGCAAGCGTGTTGAACAGCGATGTCACGTTCTTTCCGCCGCACGCAGCCACCAGTTTCATTACAAGAATGCGACGCTGGAGCGGTGGCCAGAAGTTTTTCACCGCCAAGAATCCACCTTACGGCGCCATCCTGAACTACTACTTGAAGGAAGCCGTACCACCGGAGCCGCCGAAAACCGAGACAAAGGAAGACAAGGACAAGGCCGGGGCAGCGAAGGCCGAGAAGGAAGAGAAGAGCAAGAGCGCCGCGGAGGAGAAGAGCAAATCGGCCGCAGAGCCAAAGAAAGAAGGCAAGGTCAAGATCACGGTCACCGACAAGGATGGCAAGTTAGTGCGAGAGTTTGACGGACCGGGAGCCGCGGGCGTGAATCGCGCGAATTGGGACCTGCGCTATAACCCGGCGGCCGAACCCACGCCGGAACAGATAGAAGCGATCAATGCAGGATATGGGGAAGGTCCACGCGGCCCGCGCGTCGAACCCGGGAAGTACACGATCAAAATCAAGGCTGGGACCAAGGAAGCGACCCAGGAGGTCGCGGTCGAGGACGATCCGCACATTCAGCTTTCCCCGGAAGACCGGGCAGCGCGTCGCGTGGCAATCGACCAGCTCTACGCAATGGAAAAGACCGCGGCCAAAGATCGCAAGACGATCCAGGGACTAAAGGACGCGTTGAACGCAACCCGCGGGCAGTGGAAAGCGGATGCCGCCAAGCCCGACCTGCCAAAGATCCCTGACGATATACAGAAGTCAGCGGACGAACTGCAGAAGAAGGTGGACAAAGTCGCAGAGAAATACATTCGTGTACGCGAAGGGCTGGGAAATGCGGGCCCGCCGTTTGAATGGAAGCCTGAGCCTTTGCCCGATCAGATACAGGGTCTGTTGCAAGATCTGGATGGATTTGCGGCAGCACCCGGCGGACAACAAAAGGAAAAACTCGCGGAATTAGGTCCTCTGGTCAGCGAGGCCTCGGCGCAACTCAAGAAACTGATGGAGGAGGACCTGGCAGCGCTTAACAAAAAGATGAACGACGCCGGGATTCCGCATATCGTGCCCAAGTCGCCGGAGCGTCGGACCAATGGAGGCGATGGCGAGGAACAAGATCAATAGCAGGCGTTCGAGAGGTCGCAAAGGGGCGCAAATAGAAACGCCTGCGCTCATGTCGCGTCTAAGGATGATCAGAGATGGACTGTTCCGCTCTCTGTGACGGCGGCTTTTGATTCCTGATGTATTGATGGTTCGGAGGAATGAGGATGAGCACTAAGCGTTTGCACGATGGTGTGGCCGCACGGCTGGCAGTGCTGGCTGTGATGTTCGGGGCGGGCGCGGGCAGTCTCTTTGGAGCCAATTTTGCGCGGCAGGAAAGCGGCGGAGCGCAGGAAAAGAAGGAAGACAAGAAGGACGAGAAAAAAGAAGAAAAAAAAGGCCTTTCTCTAAAGTCCGCTCGAAAGATCGAATTCACGACCGATGAGGGCACCTGGATCTCTCTGGACGTTTCGCCCGACGGGAAAAGCATCGCATTTGAATTGCTTGGGGATATCTACACGTTGCCGATTTCGGGGGGCGAGGCAAAGCTGATCGATGGCGGCATGGCGTTTGACAGCCAGCCCAAGTTTTCTCCGGATGGAAAATGGATCGCGTTTCTTTCCGACCGCGATGGCAACGAAAACGTTTGGATTATGCGCGCCGACGGGACCGATGCGAAACAACTTTCCAAAGATCCCACTGCCGAATTCGCTTCGCCGAGTTGGTCGCCGGATGGAAATTACGTCTATGTGTCCAAAGCCGGCTTCGGCATCAATACGTTCGAAATCTGGATGTACCACGTGCAGGGCGGTTCTGGCGTGCAAGTGACGAAATCGAAGCCAGCGCCGAACACGCCGCGCAAGGACCGCCACAATGCGCTGGGTGTTGTCGCTTCCGCGGACGGGAAGTATCTTTACTACGCCATGCGTCATGGCGGCTTTGCTTACAATGCGCAGCTTCCGCTGTGGCAGATTGCGCGCCGGGACCGTAAGACGGGAGACGAGGACGTTCTGCTGCAGCAAATCGAGAGCAGCTTCCGTCCAGTGCTTTCCCCTGATGGAACGCAAATTCTGTACGTGACGCGCTACGAGACGGAAAGCGGACTGCGCATTCGCAATTTGCAAACAGGCGACGATCGATGGGTGAAGTATCCCATCACACGCGACGATCAAGAATCTCGTTTCACTCGCGACCTTTTTCCCAGCTATGCATTTCTGCCCGACGGCAAGGAAGTTGTCTACAACCAGGACGGCAAGATCCGGAGGCTAAACCTCGCGAACGGAAGTGAAACGGTGATTCCGTTTACGGCAAAGGTGTCCCAGGACTTGGGGCCGAAATTGGATTTCCCGCAAAAAGTCGAAGATGGCCCGGTAAAGGCACGGCTAATTCAGGATCCCGTCGAATCTCCCGACGGCAAACAACTGGCGTTTTCCGCGCTCACTCACCTCTACACGCTTGAGTTGCCAGCGGGGAAGCCGCAACGCGTGACAACCGGAAGCGCGCGAGAATTTCAGCCCGCATGGTCGCCGGACGGCAAGATGATCGCGTATGTAACCTGGTCGAATGAAGGCGGGCAGCTCTGGAAGGTGCCGGCAGCCGGCGGAACAGCGCAGCAGTTATCGAAATCGGCCGGCGTTTACAGCAATCCCGCGTGGTCGCCCGACGGTACAAAAATCGTTGCGCTGCGTGGGAATGCGTATGACCGCGAGAATAGCGAGTTCGATGGCGGGCAGACGGCAAACGCGGACCTTATATGGGTTCCCGCTGAGGGTGGCGACGCCAACCTGATTTTGCCTGCTCGCGGTGCAGGCGGTCCGCACTTCACCCACGAAAAAGATCGCGTCTATGTTTATACACCCCAGGGTTTAGTGTCTTTGCGCTATGACGGCACGGACCGACGCACGCATCTTCAGGTGAAAGGCCAGGGAATATTTTTTGCGGAAGAACCGGTGGCTGCGGATGACGTGCAGCCCAGCCCTGATGGGCAATGGGTGTTGGCGCATATAAGCAATCAGCTTTATCTGATTGCCATGCCCGTGGTGGGCGGCGAAGCGCCGACGGTCAACGTGGGTTCCGCCGCGGTGCCTGTGAAGCGGTTGACGGATATTGGCGCCGACTATTTTGCCTGGGCGGATGATGGCAAGACGATCACCTGGGCCGTGGGCGCGAGCTTGTTCCGCGAGCCGGTGAGCGCGATTTCTTTCGAGCCGCCCAAAGAAGAAAAGAAAGAAGGGGAGAAGAAGGAAGGCGATAACAAGGACGGCGACAAAAAGGATGCGGAGGGCAAGAAAGACGCCGCCGCCTCCGCGAGCGATGCAAAGAAAGACGAAAAAAAGGAAGAGAAAAAGTTTAAAGAACAAGAGAAGAGCGTCGAGGAAATCGCCGTAGATGTGGAAGTGCCGCGCAAGACACCCAAAGGCACGGTGGTGCTGCGCGGGGCCACGGTGATCACGATGAAAGGTCCTGCGGGTTCAGAAGAAGTGGTGAAGAACGCCGATATCGTGGTGGAGAACAACCGCATCAAGAGCGTGGGCGCGAAGGGAAGCGTGCCGGCGGGCGCCAAGGTGATTGATGTCCGCGGGAAAACAATTGTGCCGGGCTTTGTGGATACGCATGCGCACTGGACGGAAATCCGGCGCGGCATCCTTGACACGCAAAACTGGGCATTTTTGGCGAATCTCGCATACGGCGTTACGTCCGGCCTCGACGTGCAGACGGGCACAAACGACATGTTTGCCTACCAAGATCTTGTTGACACGGGAGACATCATCGGACTGCGGGCGTTTTCGACCGGGCCGGGCGTTTTCTCAGACAACAATTTCCAGTCCACCGAGGAAGTGAAAGGCGTGCTGACGAAATACAGGAAATATTACGGCACGCACAACATCAAGAGCTACGTGGTTGGCAACCGGAAGCAGCGCCAGTTCATGGTGGAAGCGTCGAAAGAGCTGGAGATGATGCCCACCACGGAAGGCGCTCTGGATCTAAAGCTCAACCTCACGCATGTGATCGACGGGTTTCACGGCAACGAACATACGCTGCCAATCACGCCGCTATACAAGGATGTGCTGCAGATGTTCGCGCAGTCGGGGATAGCGGAGACTCCCACGCTCATCGTGAACTACGGCGGTCCCTTCGGTGAGGATTACTTCTACGAGTCCGCGAACGTTCACGACGACGTCAAGCTTAATCACTTCACTCCGCATCGCATCATCGATGAAAAAACGAAACGACGGGGAGGATGGTTCCGCAAAGACGAGTACGCGTTCCCGAAGCTCGCGGCGCAGATGGCGAAACTGGAACGCGCCGGCGGGCTCGTTGGCGTAGGCAGCCACGGCCAATTGCAGGGGCTGGGCTATCACTGGGAGATGTGGATGCTGAGCAGCGGCGGGATGACGCCGATGGAAGTCCTGCGATGCGCGACGGTCAATGGTTCACACATTGTCGGACGCCCCCAGGACATCGGTTCGATCGAGCCCGGAAAACTTGCGGATTTGCTGATTCTGGATAAGAACCCGCTCGAGGACATTCACAACACGAACAGTGTTCACTGGGTCATGAAAAACGGAGAGTTGTTCGAGGGAGATACACTCGACCAGATTTGGCCGGAGCAGAAAAAGCTCGAGCCGCTTTTCTTCTGGAATTACGACACACCGAAAGCCGGTGAGCCGTTGAGCTATGGAAAGACGAGCCTGCCGTAGCGTCTGGGCAGTCCTTTAGTCACGCAAGTGAGTAAGCTTCGCGTTTTTCAGGATTTTGCAGGCGCAGGTGTGGGGGCGGAAGAGCTTTCGGCCGTTGCTTTTGCCTTTTCCTGAGTCGCGCGATACCACTCAAATGTGCGCCGCAGTCCCTCTTCAAATGCGACCGGTGGGTCGTAGCCGAGATATTCGCGTGCTTGTGAAATGTCCGCTTGCGAGTCGCGGATGTCGCCGTCGCGCGCAGGCTCGTATTTTGCTTCAAGGTTCTTGCCGGAAATTTTATTTAGCAGCGTCACCGTCTGGTTTAAGGAAAAACGTCCCCCGACGCCGATGTTAAAGACCTTGCCGGAAACATTGGGAGCTTCACAGGCCAGCAAATTGGCCTGCACAGCGTTCTCCACGAAAGTGAAGTCGCGCGTTTGCTCGCCATCGCCGAAAATCGCGGGTTGCGTGCCATCGAGAAAAGCGCTGCAAAATTTGGCCAGCACGCCGGAATAGGGAGAGCTTGGATCCTGCCGCGGACCAAAAATGTTGAAGTAGCGCAGCGAAACGTTCTCGAGTCCATAGCACCGGCCGAACGTCTGCGCATATAGCTCGCCGACGTACTTCGTTACGCCGTAGGGCGAGATGGGCTGCGGCTCCATTGTTTCCACCTTGGGCAAAGTCGGCGTTTCTCCATAGGCGGAAGAGGAGGCGGCAAAAACGATGCGCTTCACTTTGGCGTCGCGTGCCGCTACCAGCACATTTAGCGTGCCGTCGATGTTGATGCGGTTCGTCTCGATGGGATCTTTAACCGACTTGGGAACGGAAGTGCGCGCCGCCAGGTGCAGCACATATTCGGCTTCATGCATGGCTTTACGAACCACTTCGATATCCGTGATGCTGCCTTTGATCAGAGTGATTTTGTTGCGGATTTCCGCGAGGTTTTCTTCCTTGCCCGAAGACAGGTCATCCAACACCACGACGCCGTGCCCGCGGCGAACGAGTTCGTCGACCGTATTGGAACCGATAAAGCCGGCGCCGCCTGTGACCACGAAGCGCATTCCGTGAATCCTCCTGCATCAATTGCGCAGCAGGCGGGTAGCTGCTGCGCTAAGCAAAGCGCGCCTCAGAAAGACGAACGCCTCGCATTTTGATAATCTCAGAATTCGCGCTATTTACCTGAATGTTTCGTTGCACCGTGCGCGTAAAATGTATTGTACGACGGAAGGCAACGAGGCAACGGTTTGTTTCAGACCAGGTTCACACAAATAGCATGATCAAGCTCACCGCTACAATTGCAGTGCTTGCGGCGCTGATCTGCGCCGCGGGAGCGCTGTATTGGGAGTCTAAAGTCGGGTCTCCCGCGCGACTTCACAAAGCGTTGCGACCCGCGCCGGTTTCGGCGGCCCCTCCGGTTTCGGCAAATATGGAAAGGTCTGTCGAGCCGCCACTCTCAACGGTAGCTGAAGCCGGAACGGCGCCTTCGCCTTCGAGCGAAGCAACGGCACCATTCCATGCCGGCGAAGTGTTGGAATTTGCCGCCGATGTGGCGAAGCTAAGCAACGTCGCGAATCTGCGTCTTCAAATCGTCGACCGCCGCAACTTTTTCGGAAAGAACGCGTGGCACTTGCAGGCATTCGCGCGGACGGAGAACCCGTTGCGCATGATGTTCGAACTGGACGACCAGTTTGACTCGTATAGCGATGCGACCACACTGGCAAGCTTGCAGTACGAGATGCATCTGAACGAGCGCGGAGAAAAACAGGAGTCCATCCAGCGCATGACGACGACCGGCGCGGAGCACGCTGCCGCAAACGCCACGCAGACCCGCGTTGTGGCCGGCACGCGCGACCCGCTAGGCCTGATGCAGTATTTGCGCACGGTAGACTGGGAGAAAGTTCGAGAGGTGCGCGGCCCGGTTTATGACGGGCACAAACTCTACGATGTCCGCGCAGCCTACGCCGGGGCCGCAGGTGGCATTGCTGTTCCCGCGGGCACTTTCGCCACTTCAAAAATCGACCTCCGTGTTTTCGACGCCGGAGTGGAACTGAAAGACGCGCATTTCACGCTATATCTCGCCAGCAATCCTGCGCGGACACCGGTGCTGCTCGAGGCGGTCATGCCGTTCGCCACGGCTCGCGTTGCATTGGTCAAGATGAAGTAATGCAGCGGGCTAGGCCGCTAACGCGAGCTGCTCGATAAGCGCGCACGCGATATGGCCGATGGTGATATGCGCTTCCTGGATGCGCTGCGGATCGCGCGACGGAACGTTGAGCAACAAATCCACTTTGCTTGCGAGCGCTCCGCCCGTTTCGCCGGTGAACGCCACGACGAAAGCACCGCGGGCGCGCCCCGCTTCTACCGCGCGCACGACATTCGGGCTATTGCCGCTCGTGGAGAGCGCCACAACAACGTCCTGCGATGAAACGAGCGCCTCAATCTGACGGGAGAAAATTTGTTCGAATCCGTAATCGTTTCCCGCCGCCGTCAGCACGGAAGGATTCGCCGGAAGCGCCAGCGCGGCCAACGCGCGCCGGTCGTCGTGCAATTTCACCACTAGTTCCGCCGCAAGATGCAGAGCATCCGCGGCGCTACCGCCATTTCCAAAGAATACAACTTTGCCGCCGCCGCGCAGTGACGCCGCACACCTTTGCGCGAATTGCAGAATGCGCTCGACCAACACATCGGAGAAAGCCTGCTTGACGCGAGCGCTTTCCTCGAGTTGGCGGCGTATTTCTTCGCGGGAAGCAGCCATTGGCGCCTAGCAGAGCACGATCTTGTCGCGGTGACGCATTACGCGGCGCGTGGCATTGCGCGTGTCCACCACCAGTTTGGCCGCGTCGACGATCGCAGCGTAATCGTAGCTGGAATGGTCCGTGGCCACGATCACCGCGTCGTAACTCCCCAGCGTCTGCGGGCTCAGCTGCACAGACTTCATATTCTCGTAATTGTAGTGGCGCATTTTGTGAAGCTGCGGAAAATAAGGATCGTTGTAATCGAGGTGCGCACCCCGCTGCTGGAGCAGTTGCATAATCTTGAGCGTCGGAGATTCGCGCAAGTCGTCTACGTCCTTCTTGTAAGCTACACCCAAGATCAAAACCTTCGCGCCGTTCAGACTCTTCTTGTGATTATTCAGGGCTGCGGCGATGGCATCAACGACGTGATACGGCATCGCCGTATTGACCTCGCCGGCGAGTTCGATGAAGCGCGTCGAAAAGTCATACTCGCGCGCCTTCCACGAAAGATAATACGGATCGACCGGAATGCAGTGCCCACCCAGGCCCGGTCCGGGGTAAAAAGGCATGAAGCCGAATGGCTTCGTCGCCGCGGCATCGATCACTTCCCATATATCGATGCCCATGCGCAGGCTGAGCATCTTCAGCTCGTTGACCATTGCAATGTTCACGCAACGAAAAATGTTTTCCAGCAGCTTGGCCATTTCCGCAGCGCGAGTCGAGCTTACCGGAACCACGCGCGCCACAACCTGTGCATACAGCGACACTGCGGCACGTCCACTCGGTGGATTCAACCCGCCGACCACTTTCGGGATCTGCGCCAAACCGAACTGCTTATTCCCGGGATCTTCGCGTTCCGGAGAAAAAGCCAGCCAGAAATCGCAGGCAACATTGTCGTTTTCCGGCCCCGTCACAATGGGACAGCGCAAGCCGCTCTTTTCCAGAATCGGCAGCACCAATTCTTCCGTGGTTCCGGGGTACGTCGTGGACTCCAGCACCACCAGCTGTCCCTTCTGCAAATGTGGCTGAATGGAAATAGCCGTCTGCTCGACGTAACTCAAGTCTGGTTCGCGCCGCTCGTCCAGCGGCGTCGGAACGCAAATGAGGATGGCATCCGCCTCCTTCAAGCGCGAAAAATCCGTGGTCGCGCCAAAATGGCGGCTGTTGACGAATTGCTGGATCTTCGTCTGCGGAATATGCTCGATGTACGATCGCCCCGCATTCAGCATGTTCACTTTGTTGGGATCGGTATCGAATCCCGTCACTTTATGCCCCGCTTCCGCAAAACGCAGAGCCAGCGGCAAGCCTACGTATCCGCATCCGATAATGGCGACCTTGAGTTGGGCGCCTTTGAAGAACTCAGGTTTCCGGTCAGTTGGCATGAGTCGCGTCGCACTCCTAAGCTATTTTGGGATACACAGGCCGCAAGGCCACATCGAAATGAGTCGAACAAATATAGCAGGTTCCAGGCGGTTGCAAAAAACGCTCTGACCGGAGGTTCCCTCAAACCCCAGCCCGTTGCGGTTTCCTGGCAAATCGGAGCAAGATAGTAGACACGCGCCGACCGTTTCCAGCCGGCAGGTTTAGGCGCAACCGGCATTCCGCACGCAGTCAACGGCATTGAGTTCAGGCGGAGACGTCCTGAGTTCTTATGCGCTGCGCTCCGTGCGTTAGGAGTTCGCAACTCACATGGTGGATGTGCATTGCCACATTTTGCCGGGGCTTGACGATGGTCCCGATGCAATCGAACAATCTCTCGCGATGGCCGAATCAGCGATCAGCGACGGGATCACACATGTTGTCGCCACGCCGCATTGCAGCAATGAATACGCTTTCGATTATCCCCGTGTCCAGCATCTCCGCGAGCATCTGCAAAGCGAAATAGGCGACCGTTTGATCCTTGCCACCGGTTGCGACTTCCATCTCAATCCCGAAAACATCGACGCGTTGCGTATCGACCCCTCACGCTTCTGCATTAACCAGCACGATTACCTGCTCGTCGAGTTCAACGAAATCTCCATCCCCCCAGCCATGGACGACACTCTTCACTCTTTGCGGCTCAAGGGCTTGCGACCCATAATCACGCATCCCGAACGCAATGCCATCCTGCGCCGCCAGCCGGAGCGGCTGGCAACCTGGGCCCGCCTGGGTTGCTATGTGCAGGTTACGGCCGGATCCCTCACCGGAACTTTTGGTCCACGCGCACAGGAAGATTCTCTCTGCTGGATTGCGCGAGGCTTAGTGCATTTTGTCGCCAGCGACGCCCACAATACGAAGCGCAGGCCGCTTCGCTTGCAGCCCGCCTACGACGCGGTCAGTAAGCAATTTGGGGGTGAGAAAGCGCGCGCACTATTTGTTGAAAATCCGTTGGCTGCCTTCGAAGGTAGAGATCTTCCGCACGTACCGGAAATTCCCGAAGGCAAAGCATCGCCACGCCGCAAAAAGTTCCTGTTTTTCTGAGTTCCGCATCATCGCGAAGGATGCAGAGGCAGTCCCGCCCACGCGTTCAGCAGGCCCAGAATCTCTCGCACCACGTCCAGCGAATCGCTCGTCGAGCGCCACCAATGGCCAGGCGCAAACGTATCGGCTTGAGCGGCGCGCACAATAGCTCGCCCCGGCCCACTCGAGAGTTTCCTCCATAGCGCGCGAACCCGCCGTGTGTGCACCTTGGTCGTTACGATAATCACCGCACCACCGCGCTCCCGCTCTAATTCGGCCGCAATCGCAGCGATTTCATCAGCCGTATTGTTTATCGGCTGCTCCAGTACATGGATTGCATTCGATGGCACCCCTTCGTGCATCAAAACTTGTGTGTTGAAGAAGTCCTCGCCTATGTAAGCAATATGCATTTTCTGGAGTGAAGCGGTGGGTTCGACGGCGCGGGTCAGCCAGACTTGCGGCGCATACCCGGCGTTGTACAGTCGGGCAGCATCCCTGGCCCGCATGGGCATTCGCCCGCTGAGGACCACAATTGCTTGAGCTTTTTCTAAGGGATCTTCAACTATCAGCCAGCGCCCAACGCCAAGGAAAATGATCACGGCGGAGGCGGCTAGGCCAACAACCACGGTGAGAAGAGCGGCCGTGGCAATATGGCGCTTCCGAGCCTTTGGTGCGTCACTGCTGTCCATACGCAAGCGGGCGCATGGTATCTCGGCCCATCAGTGTGGTCAATCGCCGATCAGCGCGCTAAAATCGCTGACGGACGTTTATTCGGAGGATGCATGCGTGCAGTAGTTACGGGTGGTGCGGGCTTTCTAGGTTCGCATCTCTGCGATCGTTTGATTGCGGAAGGGTGGGATGTCCTCTCGCTGGACAATTTGGTTACCGGCGTAGACTCGAACATCGCCCATCTTCAGAAGCATCCCCGCTTCCGCGTCGTGCGCGCGGACGTCTCCAATTACATTGACGTTGCCGGTCCGGTCGACTACGTCCTGCACTTCGCTTCCCCGGCCAGCCCAGTCGATTACTTGAAAATGCCGATCCAGACCCTGAAAGTGGGTGCGCTCGGTACTCACAACGCGCTCGGCCTGGCTCTCGCCAAGAATGCCAAGTTCTTCCTGGCCTCCACCAGCGAATGCTACGGTGACCCGGAAGTGTCTCCGCAGCCGGAAACATATTGGGGTCATGTGAATTCCATCGGGCCGCGTGGCGTCTACGATGAGGCCAAGCGCTACGCCGAAGCTATGACCATGGCCTACCATCGCTACCATGGCGTGGATACGCGCATCGTCCGCATTTTTAATACCTACGGACCACGCATGCGCCTGAACGACGGCCGTGCCCTGCCCAACTTCGTTCACCAGGCGCTAACCGGCAAGCCTCTCACGGTCTATGGCGACGGGAAGCAGACTCGCAGTTTCTGTTATGTTTCCGACTTGATCGATGGAATCTACCGCCTGATGCTATCGGATGAACATTTGCCGGTGAACATCGGCAACCCGCAGGAAATCACCATTCTGCAATTTGCGGAGCGCATTCGCGCGCATTTCGAAAACGCTCCGAAAATTATTTTTGAACCGCTGCCGCAAGACGATCCGAAGCAGCGCTGCCCGGACATCACAAAAGCCAAGACAATCCTAGGCTGGCAACCGAAGATCGGCCTTGACGATGGCTTGCGCACTACCTTGGATTATTTCAAAGAGTATTTCAGCAGTCGTCAAGCTGCGACCGTCTAGTAAGTCTTCGCTTGCTCTATAAACCGTTAGCGGAGTCTGACGCCTATTCTCGTCCGAAGGAATAATATTCGAACCCGAGCTCGCGCATTCGCGTAGGCGAGTACAAGTTTCGGCCATCGATTACCAGCCGCCGCGCCATAACTTTTCCCGCGCGCTCCCAGTCGAGTTCTCGAAACTCGTCCCATTCCGTGCAAACCAGCGCTGCCTCCGCGTCGCGCAAAGCCTCGTACGCATCCTCGTGGTAACTGACGGACGGAAATAGCGCTTTAGCTCTCGATATCGCTTCCGGATCGGTCGCCCGCACTTGCGCTCCCTGTCGCACTAGTTCCTTCACAACCTCCAGCGCCGGTGAGAATCGGATGTCGTCGGTATTCGCTTTGAACGCCAGCCCGAGTACGGCAACCCGCTTGCCTTTGATCACCCACAGGGCGTTGTGCACTTTTTCGAAAAACCGCTGAATGCGCTGCTTATTGACGCGTTCCGCTGCTTTTAAAATGTCAAAATCGATCCCTACCGTGCCAGCCAGATGAATGAAGGCCTGCAAATCCTTAGGGAAGCAAAACCCGCCGAAGCCCAGCCCCGCGCGCAGGAACTGCGTACCGATACGCGGATCCAATCCCATTGCGTGCGTTACTTCCTCCACGTCCGCGCCGATTTTTTCGCACAAATCGGAAATCACGTTCGCGTAGCTGATTTTCAAAGCCAAAAACGAGTTAGAGGCATGTTTGATCAGCTCGGCGCTGTTGATCGTTGTGATGAGCAGGTCTACGGCACCTCCGGAAGGGCACGTGCCGTTGACGTGTACCGGGCAGCTAAACGATCTCTCCAGAATCGGCCGGTAAATCTCGCGCATGTCGCGCGCCGAGGATTCGTCCTCGACACCAACCACAATGCGATCGGGATGGAAAAAATCAGAAACCGCCGTCCCTTCGCGAAGGAACTCCGGATTCGACGCCACGCGGAAGGTCAAACCGCTGTTGCGAGAATACGCCGTGAGTGCGCGGCGCAATTCCAGACCCGTGCGCGCCGGCACCGTGCTCTTCTCGATGACCAATTTCGAAGATCGCGATTCCATGGCAATCTGCCGCGCCACGTGGTCGATTGCGGAAAGGTCCGCGTCGCCGTTCTCCTTCGGTGGCGTACCCACGCAAATAAAAATAGCGTCTCCGTTGCGTATGGCTTCACCGGCGTCCGAGGTATACGAGATTTTGCCCGCAGTTCGCGCCGATTCCAGGATTTTGTCCAGATGGTGCTCGTAGATCGGCACCCCTCCCGCCCGCAGCTCGGCGATGCGTTTCTCATCGATGTCGGTGCAAACCACCTCATGCCCCGCCTCGGCCAGGCACGCGCCGGTCACCAGCCCGACATAACCGCATCCAACGACAGACAGGCGCAATCTACTCCTCCAGGAAGATATCGATTATGCTCACAAACATACTCAGAACGTCTACCGCCGCGCGCTGTTCCATCCCAGCAGCAGCCCCCTTAAGCCCAGCAACACGAGCTGCGGCTGGCTTCGCAGCACGTTCCATAGTAACCGCGTCGACTCGTCACGGGTGACTTCGCTCAGTGTTTCCCGCGTAGCCGTATTTAGCAGATCCACGAGGCGCGAGTAATGCTCCTGCTGAAAGTGATGCATCGTTCGCCGCAGTAGCCAATGCGTGCCTAGTTCTCGTCGCAGAGCAAGCAGTTCCCTTGAGGGACCAGATTTAAGAATTGAATCTGCTACGCCCTGCGCGCCACGAAATCCCGTGACGATTCCCCCCACAGTCGAAACTTTGACTTGCGCCGCCGCGTCTCCGACCAAATAGACGTTTCCCTTTCCAACTCGCCGCTTCACCGGCACCCATCGCCTATAAACCGGAATGCGCGCTCCCTGCCACTCCAGTGGTTCCAGTCCTTTTTTCTCCAGGAATCGCGCCAAGCATTTCGCGGCGTCGCCGCCGTCCTCTCCAATTACGCCTAAGGCGGCACGTTCCGCCGATTCCGGAATCAGCCAATAGAAATACGGCGTATCGTCTGGCACGAACCAGACCCGCGTCGTATCTACCGGGCAATCTTTCGGCAAGCGTACAATCGCCTGCACCAGTGGCACGGTCTCAATCGGCGCCCATCCCGCCGTTCGCGCCACCCGGCTCGCCGCACCATCCGCCCCCACGACGTTCTCGGCGTGAAGCTCCTCCTGGCGGCCGCTCGATTCCACTTGTACGTGAATGCCATTCGCATTCGGCGACAATCCGAGAAAGCGGGTATCAAAGGAAATTTCCGCGCCGGCCTGCTGCGCCTCGCGCGCCAGCGCCGGAATCAATTTCGCGCGTTCAATTATCAGGTCCGGTTTGCTCAGCGCGATCTGTGCGGAGCGGCCGTCCGTGAAGAGCTCGAATCGCCGGATCTCGTTGAGCACGCTTTCATTCGCGGCAGCTCCCAATTGGCTTCGGAAATGATTCGTTACGATCAGCGTTCGCGATGCCGGTTCCAACTCGGTCCGAGACTCCAGCACACGCACTCGCTTCCCGCCGCCAGCAACTTTGGCGGCGGTGTATAATCCGGCCGCGGATCCCCCCACGATAATTACCTTCTCGTTATTCCGTCCACGTGCCTTATTTTTCTGAACTGCTTCCACCAATTTCCGCCTTGCCCTCCAAAACCGGTATTCAAATCAGCGGTCGTCGGCCTCTGCGGTCCACTGGGGCAACCGCTTCCCGACCCTGCCGAAAACGAAAGGAGTGGGTGAGTGAGTGACCGAGGTAAGTATAGCGAATCCGATTACGGCGGCAAACCTCGGCAGCAGGGAAGCTATGATGAAGCGGCTTGCCTGGATAGGCGAGATCAGAGTGCTTTGGGTTTGGTCATTTGCCGCTCGTACGGGGCCTTCTCCAACATCGCTACGGCCAATAGCATGGTGACCACCACGACTGCCGCGAACAGAACCGCCGCCCTCGCAGGAAAGTAACTAACCAGGATTGCCGACGCGCCGCTTAGTGCGCCGAGCAAGTACAGCACTAGCACCGCTCCGCGCTGCCCCAATCCCAGATTTGCCAGCCTGTGCGCGGCATGATCCTTCCCGGGCGCCGCAAACGGCAGAAGTCCCCGGCGGGCGCGCGAGATGCTGACCAGGGTCGTATCAAATATCGTGACCCCCAGAATCAGCAGAGGAGCCAAGAGTGCCGACGCATGGTTTCCGGCGCTCAACCGCAGCTTAAGTCCCAGTGTCGCCATCAAGAACCCCAGGAACATCGCTCCGCCATCGCCCATAAAAATTTTCGCCGGCTTGAAGTTCCAACGCAGGAAGCCCGCTGCCGCACCGAGCACCGCCGCGGCTAACGTCGACACAACAACCTGGCCATTTAAAAACGCCACCAACGCAAAAAAGAACGACGCTGTCGCCGCAACGCCTGCGCACAACCCGTCCATGTGATCCAATATGCTGAACGACGCGGTGACCGCCACCACCCAAAAAATTGTGAGCGCCGCATCGAGCACGTACCCCGCGCGTCCGGGAACAATCAATTCGAACGCCTGCGCGTGTACTCCACTCGCAAGCAGGATGCACGCCGCCAGCGGCATACCCACGAAAAGCTTGATCTGGTGATGTAACCAACCGCGATCATCCAGGAAGCCAACGGCCGCTACCAACGTCGCGCCCGTCACGATGCCCACGCTTTGCTCTCGCGCGGCGCCGTCAAACGCGAAAATAATCGCCAGCATCACTCCGCCGTACATCGCTAATCCGCCCAACAGTGGGATCGGCTTGAGATGCACCTTGCGCGGACCTGGCAAGTCCACCATCCCCACGCGCAACGCCAACGCGCGCACCGGTACCGTCAGCACCATAGACGCAAAAAGGGCAATGAGAAACGCCAGCACGCCGGCCGACATGCAACCTCGTAGGAATTTAGCTGATGGACCGATTGCAGGCGGGACTGCACACCGGTATCCACAAATTGCCGGGTTTGGGGGTCCCAGCTCCCAAGAAACACCACCACCGCTGCCCCACGCAGCCTAATTACAATACTGCGGAAATCTTTTCTTCGCCAGAAAAATCCAGCGCTTTCATCGCTCTGTAAGCATCCGCGCGAAGATGCGCTCCACTTCCTGGCGATTCTTGCTTCCGTAATACCAATCGATCGTCCGCTTCAGCCCCTCGCGAAATGGAACCTTCGGCTCCCAGCCAAGCAGCCGCTTGGCCAGCGCGTTATCCGCCACGCGGTTCAACGGCCCCGTAGGCATGTCCGGCCGCTTCTTGATGTCCGCCTTATGCTTCGTGAAGTCGCAAACCATCTTCGCGCATTCCAGCACCGTGATGCGCTCCATTGTGCCTAAGTTAATCGCCGTGCCGTCATGGATTTTCTCGCCTGCCAGAATCGTGCCTTCCACAATGTCGTCGATGTACGTCCAATTGCGTATCTGCGAGCCGTCGCCCCAAATCTCAAACGGGTTCTGTCCCAGGAAAGCCCGCGCAATCATCGCAATCACGGCATGATTTTCCACGCCGCGCGGCCCATAAACCGTGAAGTACCGGCAGGACGCCGCTCCCATTCCATGCTCTTTCGCGTACGCCTTCAGCGTGAACTCACCCATCAGCTTGGCCCAGCCGTACGTGTTGTCTGCGTCGTTCGGTCCGTTGGTCAGATCTTCGGTGAGATAAACCTCTTTGTGAATATCCGACTGCAGAAAATTCGGATACACGCACCCTGACGAAGCGAAAACGACCTTCTTTACTTTTGCCCGCAGCGCTTCCGCAAATACCAATCCATCCAGGAAAAAATTAGAAGCCGGCCCGGCTTGATGCAAATCCACGTACCCCCGCCCGCCGTGGTCCGCCGCAAGATGAAACACCGTATCCACGCCGTGCATCGCCGCTCGCGTAACGCCTGGCTCCCGCAAATCCGCGTGCAGGAAATCCACTTTGCCGCCGCCAAGATGTCCGCGGATATTGTCCAGGTGACCGCTCGAGAGGTCGTCGACGATGCGCACCTTCGCCCCGCGCGCCAAGAGTTGGTCCGTCAGCGTCGACCCAATGAACGACGCTCCTCCCGTCACAAGTACAAGCTTACCGCTCCAAAAAGTCTCCGCCGCAGTCACGCTGGACGCGCCTCCTCGATAATCCGCACAAATTTCCGAAGTTCGTTGACTCTATCATAATCACTCGCCGCAGCCCGTGCCGCCTCGCCCATCCTTTGCAACTTCCCCGCGCCTCGGGAAATCTCTCGAACCGCGCCGGCAACCTCCGAAGCATCGTCCGGATCAGCGCAAATCGCAAAACCCCGCCGCTCTCCGATCGAAGCAACATCCGTCTCCCGCGGAGCCACCGCCAGAATCGGTTTCCCCGCCGCAAGAATTCCATACATCTTGCTCGGCACGATCACGCCCTCCAATCCGCGCTTGATCGTAATAATGTGCGCGTCAGCCGACGCGAGCACCGACGCAATTTTGCTGGCCGGAAAAAATGGCAAGAAGCGCACGTTTGCACAGTCCGCGGCCGCCGCTTCGATTTTCCCGCGTTGTGCGCCGTCCCCCACAAAAACCAAACCGACGCCCTCGTCGCTCAACTCCCGCGCCGCCTCAACCAGCGTCTCCCACGCACCGTAAAATCCCAGGTTCCCCGCGTGCACCAGCACAAACTTGAAATCACCTCGAATCGCACGCACCACCTCTTGGTCCGCCGGAGGCTCGCACCCCGCCCCACAAATCTCCGCTCCATCGCGCACCACCGCGATGTGCTCGGCTTTCACGCCTTTTGCAAAAATTCGCGCGCGCATATCCTCCCCGAGCGCCACCACGCGCGTTGCCCGCCGCAGCGCCCATCGATGCAACACGTCCCACACTCGCGCCAGCAATCCGGCACCGATAATCGACCCACCCACCGCCATGTCCGGATACAAATCGCGAATGTTGTACACGAACGGCTTGCGCTTAAGCATCGCCACGAACGCCGCCACGATTCCCTCAAACGGCGGGTCCGTCATCCCCACCACCACATCGCAAGGCACAAACAGCGCGCGTGGCACGCTAAACGCCACATAGGTCAAATAATTCAGCACGCGTCGTCTCATCTGCGAGCGCGAATAATCCGTCGAGCCGACGCGTATTATTTTCACATTGCCGCTGCCAGACGACCTGCCCGGTTTTTCCGTCTGCCACAAGCGCCAGGTCCGCCGCTCTGTAGGCTCGTAGGAAGGCCGCCCGCACACGACAGTGACGTCATGCGTGAGGGAAAGCGCCTCCACAACCGTCTGCGCCATCTTCGCCGTCGCCGAAGTGTCCGGTGGATAATAAAGATTGAGCAGCAGAATTCGCACCGCAAGATTGTACAAGTAGCACAGGCACTCTTGCCTGTGTTCGTCCTCAGCTCACCCTCCGCGCGTTACCAGAAAGTCCCCAAGCACCAGCGCGTCCATCTTCGTCCGCAAAAAGCAGTCGATCGCTTCCTCTGGCCGGCAAACGATCGGCTCGTTGTCATTGAACGACGTATTCAGCACCAACGGCACGCCCGTCAAATCGCGGAACGCCGAAATCAGCGCGTGATATCGCGGGTTTGCCTCGCGCGTAACCGTCTGCAGCCGACCGGTGCCGTCCACATGCGTTGGCGCCGGAATCAACACGCGCTTTTCCGGCCGCACAGCATACGCCAGCGTCATAAATGGCGAAGGATGCGACTTCTCAAACCACTCGCCCGTCGCCTCCGCCAAAATCGAAGGCGCAAACGGCCGAAATATTTCCCGGTGCTTGATGCGCCGGTTCAGAATATCTTTCATGTCCGCCCGCCGCGGGTCCGCCACAATACTGCGATTCCCCAGCGCTCGCGGCCCCCACTCCGCTCGCCCCTGAAACCATCCCAATATTTTGCCCTCAGCGATAATCCCAGCCGCGCGTCGCGTCAGGTCCTCCGTCGCAAGTTCAGTAACGGAATAACCTGCGCGCACGAGAACACTCGATTCCATCGCCGCGCGAATCTCCTCCGTCGAAAATCCCGGCCCCCAATACGCATGGTCCATCACAAACGAGCGCGGCTTCCCCAATTTCTGATTCCACACATAATACGCGGCCCCCACGGCAAGTCCCGCATCCCCCGCCGCTGGCTGCACGTACACCTGCTCAAAGGAAGTTTGACCAAGAATCTTTCCGTTCGCCACGCAGTTGAACGCCACCCCGCCAGCCAGGCACACGGCCTTGAACGGATTGTTCGGCCGTCTTGCGCTTAGCATTCGCAAGTAGACTTCTTCCAGCCGCGCTTGCAGCGACGCGGCTAGGTTACGATGCCGCTGTTCCAGTGCTTCTTCCGGAGCGCGCGCCGCACCTAACCGCCGCGGCATCTCTTCCGAATACAATCGCCCTAGCGATGGAGTCTTGTCGCTTTCCGCCCAGCTCATCTCTGGGCCGCTGCGATGATGCGTAAAATAATTTAAGCCAAGATGGAATCCGTTGAATTTGCGATTGGTGCGCAGGATGTCCCGGAAAGCCTCCAAGTGTTCAGGTTGGCCATAAGCACCCAGGCCCATCACTTTGTATTCGTCTCCAAATTTCATGAAGCCTAAGTATTGCGTCACTGCCGTGTAATAAAGCCCGAGAGAATGCGGAAACGGTATGGCCCCGTCTATCTCCATGCGATTGCCGATGCCGACCCCAAACATCGTGCTGGCGAAATCTCCAAGGCCATCTGCGGACATCAATACCGCATGTTCGTGTGGGGAAACAAAGAAAGCGCTGGCCAGGTGCGCCTGATGGTGTTCGATCCGATGAAATTTCGCGCGGATCTCTTTCGGATCTCTGTCGAATGCCGCCGCCAACGCCTCGCGAATGCCGGTAAATTTCACCAGCACTCCGATGCGGCTTCGCGCAAACGAAGGCATTCGCAGTGCATAAAAAAGCTTTGTGCCTATCCGCGCATAGGGATCACGCGGCACCGCCACATGATCGATCTCCTCAAGCTTCAGGTTCGCTTCTTTTAGGCAATACCGAATCGCCGCCGCCGGAAATCCCGCCGCGTACTTCACGCGATTGAACCGCTCCTCCTCAACGGCCGCCACCAGCCTGCCGTCGCACACCACTGCCGCCGAAGCGTTTCCGTGATACGCATTAATGCCCAAAATATTCATGAAGGTAAATTAGTGTACAGCAACGCGGCCAGCAGCCTCATCTTAGTAGGGGCGCAGCATTGCTGCGCCCCACCTTGGCAAGCACGATCGCGCAAGCCTCAAGTCATCCCAACCTCTACAGATGCCGCCGGCACCATTCATTCAGCGCATAAATCGACCAGGGCCGCGACCACGAAGTCTTTCCCGCAAGAAATGCGCTCCACACCTCGCGCACTCCATCCGCACGAATATGCGGCGCTAGCCCCGGCGCGATCTTCGCAAAGCTCGCCTCCAGCCGCTTCCGTAAAGGCCCGCGCAGCCACTGTTCCCATGGCAACGTAAACGTCCGCTTCTTCTGTGTCAAAATTTCCGGCGGCAGCAAATCACCAATCGCCTCGATCAGCAAAGCCTTCGCTATCCCATCGCGCCGCCGCGCCACATCCGGGAGCGCTCCGACAAATTCCACCAGCGGAGTATCCAGCAGCGGCACTCGCACCTCCAGCGAACGCGCCATGCTCACCGAATCCGTATCGCGCAGCAGCGTGCTCGCCATGTAACAGCGCATCTCAAGCCAAGAGAGGCTGCCCATTCCTTCCAGCTTTCGCGCGCCGTCTGCCGCTCGCTCTAGCCAGCCGACCCAGGTTGGTTCCAGCGTCACACCGTCCGCGGCCACGCTGCTCGGCCGAAATCGCGGCTCCATCAATCGAGACAGTTCCGCGCCGACCGGGAACAAGGCCCGGGTGAAAAAATAAGCATGAGGCAAAGCATCCGGTGACAACCACGCCGCAATCGCTTTGCGCGCCGCGTCCGGGCTGCTCTTGTGTGCAATCAGAGCGTTCAGCAACGGAGCAACCGCCCTCCGCAGCGGTGCGGGTACGAACCACGCCATTCGAATCAACCGCATGATTTGCGGCGTATCTGTGAACGTCGCATATCCCCCAAAAAGTTCATCGCCGCCAATCCCGGAAAGAGCCACCTTCAGTCCGGCCTCTCGCGCCGCCCAGGACACAAAGTACGTGTTAATCCCGTCCATACTCGGCTGGTCCAGCGCCAAAACCGCTTCGTCAAGCCTGGACACAATCGCATCGCCTTCCAGCGGAATTTCGCGATGCTGTGTCCCACAATGTTTTGCGATGCCGCGCGCTAGTGGCGCTTCATCGTACGCGGTTCCAGGAAAGCTCAGCGTAAAGCTGCAAATTCCCGCCCGCTCGCGCGCCGCAAGCGCCGCAATCGCGCTCGAATCCAGTCCGCTGGAGAGAAATAAGCCCACGGGAACATCCGCGATCAAATGCGCGCGCACCGCCTCTTGCAGCAGTGGCCGCAGACGCTTCGTTGCCGAAGCAAAATCTCGCGTTGTGCGCGCATCCTTCGCTGCCGGACTCTGTGTAGCGTCCCACCAAGCCCGCGCGCGCGGCATGCGCCGCCGTTCCGGCACGTACAGCAGCATGCGATGCCCAGGCGGCAGCGAAAATACTCCGTCCAGCAACGTCACCGGGTCCGATACGCTGCCGAACAGGAAGTACGACGTAAGCGCGTCCTGCGAGAGTTGTTTTGGTGCCATCCCCCCGGCTACTAGCGCGCGAACTTCTGACGCAAACGCAAACCCCTCGTTCGTCTGCGTGTAATACAAAGGTTTGATGCCCAGCGGATCGCGCGCCAGAAAAAGCAAAGGCGCTGTGGCATAACGCTTTCGCAAATCCAAAAGCGCCAGCGCAAACATTCCGCGCAATTCATCCAGGCAGTCTTCGCCCCACTCTTCCCACGCGTGTACCAGGATTTCTGTGTCGGATTGTGTGCTAAATCGGTGGCCGGAGAGTACCAGGCGTTCCCGCAACTCACGGTAATTGTAAAGCTCGCCGTTGAAGATCACGGCCACGTCGCGCGTTTCGTTCCAAACGGGCTGGTGGCCGGTCTTCAGGTCAATGATGCTGAGCCGCCGCATGCCCAGCGCCAGGCCCGGTGCGCGTCCATCGTTGACAAGAAAACCTTCGTCGTCGGGTCCGCGATGGCGCATCGCCGTGGCCATCGCCCGCACCCGGGATTCTGCTTCAGAGACGCGACCGGCAAAAGCGATTCCGCAGATGCCGCACACGCCTTACTTGATCTCCGGCGCTTGGAAAAAAGTCGATCCCGCTCGCATCACCTGCGACCGCAATCGAAATCGCGGGATCTTCAGTCGGTGATCCGCATACCAGCCCAACAAAATCCTGAACAATACACACACGACGAAAACGATTGCCGACATACAAAGCGCAAAAAAAGACTCGCGTTCCAGTAAAAGGCTCCAATCGAGAGCTTCCTCCCAACCAGGGAAACCTTTGTCCAGAATCCATCGCAGATGAAGCCCATCCATAGGCAATCGAGCCAGCCGCACATGCGCAACGCTTTCGTAGGTGTATTCGTTGGGATAGTTGGGTACCAAGCTCGTTGCTTCGGCAAACACCGACGGAGTACGCAGATCCTGGCGTGTTAGCAAACGCCCTTTCGCATCCCGCAATAAAACGCGGTAGGCGGGATCCGCGATCACCCAGCGCCCATCGATCAATATCTCCGCCACCACATGCTTTGCTTCGTGCTGCGGAGTCAGCAGCAGAAGCCGCCGCACGCTTAGGCCATTGCTGCGCGCAAGATTTAGGAATGCGTTCGTGGCCGTTCCACACACAGACAAAAGCTGCCGGTAATTTAATGTTGTTTCCGGATCGCGTCCGTCCAGTGCCTCCAGGTCTGTGGCTTCCATGCGCGGCGGACCTCGACGCATCCAGTCCAGGATAGCCTCCGCTTGCCGCTCGGCAGGCTCGGAACTCGGCACGATCGCGTCGGAAAATCCATCAAGATATCGGCGAACCGAATATTCCCACCCGGCCGAGTAGGTTACAGCCGCTAGCGCCACAAGGAGCAGCAAATTCGCGCTCCACCACATTCCGCGAAAAATCGCATACCTTCGAGTCAACTAACCACCCTCAGTGCATCAGATCTGCGGTCCGCGTTTGTCCGTTCACCAACTGCCCGTACAGATTCTCCATCTCCTCCGCGGGTTCGTCCCAATCAAGCAGGGCCGCGACTTTTCTGCATCCTGCGGTAAGCCGGGCATGAAGTCCGGGCTCCCAAAGCACGCGAGCCAACGCCTGCGCAATCGCCGTCGCATCGTGCGGCACCACCAGGCCCGCAACATCCGCGAGCAGCGGCGCCACGCCGCATTTATCGGTCACAACAACGGGAGTGCCCGCGGCTACCGCTTCAGCCGCCGTATTCCCGAAGTTTTCATTTTGTGACGGCAATACAAAGACGTCCGCGTCCCTGTAAGCGTTCCATTTTTCCTCGCCGTATGCGGCATCGCGGATTTGCACCAACGAAGTAACGCCTAGCGCGCCCGCCATTTGCTGCAGTTTCTCCTTGATACCACGCTCGTCCGGTCCGGCGAACACCAGGCGCAGCTCCGCACCGCTGGCTGCTTCGCACATTGATGCGAACGCTTGCAGTAGAACATCCGGACTCTTTTTTTCGGATAGTCGTCCGAGGTAAAGAATCAGTTTGGCATTTTCCGCTATGCCCAAGGCGGCACGAAATTTGCCCCGCTCCGGCAGCGTCTCTGGTTTTTCCACTCCATTGCGCCGAATCAAAATCTTTTCGGCCGGCAGCCCCGATGACGCAAGCTCCTCTACTTCCTGCGGCGATGTAGCGATGATGGTGCGTGAGCCCCGGAGCATTCGTTGTCCCAAGGCTAAATGATACATTCGTTTCAGTAGAAAATTCCTCACAATTGGCACGAACATGCCAATCGGCTCCACCACATAAGGAGTCCCGCTCCGCCGGCAAGACGCCGCCACGGAAGGCCCGAGAAAATCGTATAGTCCAAAAATGTGTACCACGTCGAAATTCCACAACCGCGCGCGGCAAAATTTCGATATCCCGGGATTCCAGCTCAGTGCGCGATAGCGCAGCAGGCTGGGCAGATAAATCGACTCGATTCCACTTTCCTCAAGCTTCCATCCCAGCGCGGATCGCTCCGCGTTCATCGGTTCCGGCAGGCGCGACTGCAAACCCCAGTCCGCGGTCAGGACCGTGACTTTATGTCCCAGTTTCACAAGCTGTTGCGATAGCGCTCGCACTTTTACGGGCGGCCCGCCAAATTCGAGGAACGGAAAGTAAGTTTGCGTGACGTTCAGGACTCGCATAGATCGCGCAGAATTTTCTTCAGCGACTTCGCGAAAACATTGAACCGGAATTCCTTCTCGACGCGTTCGCGTCCCCGCGTGCCCATCTCGCGCCCCAGCGCCGGATCAGCCAGCAGCGCTTCCAGTGAAGTCGCCAATTGGCCTCCATCACCGTGCTGCACCAAATAGCCTGTTTTTCCGTCGTCAATTACTTCCGGTGCGCCCCCGTGCGCGCCGCCAATCACCGGCTTGCCGCACGCCATCGCCTCCAGATAAACCAGCCCAAATCCCTCGCCGCGGCTCGGCAGCGCGAAAATCTCGCATGCCTGGTAACACGCCGCGATCTGCGGATAGCTGAGCCCGCTCAAAAAATGCACGTGGCGCAATACGCCCCGCCCATTCGCAATCTGCTCCAGCCATCTCTGATCATCGCCCTCGCCCACCGCCACCAGCTGCACGTCCGGCCACTCCGTCAGCAAACGCGGCAGCGTTGTGATCAGCGTGTCCATTCCTTTGTATCGCTCGTCGGCGAACCACCGCCCCACGGTCAAGATGACACGTCCGGTAGGGAAGTTTGCGGGTAGACTGGGTGCTGGCTTCGCCGCAACCAGCGACTCGAATTCCGGATCAAGCGCCCACGGCAACACGCGAATGCGTTCGTGTGGAACGTCCTGCTGCGTGGCGACGTGGTTCGCGGTGTCGATTGTCGGCGCAATCACCAGATCGGCATCGCGCAGCGCGCGCCGCCGCAACATCGAAAGCGGCTCCCATACTTCCAGCCCGTGCGTCCATACGATGGACTTTGCGTGACGCGTAAAAAACTTCGCACCTTGGGCGACCGGGGCAAGGAAGGGATGCGCCGCTACGATCACCTTTGCGCGCCGCCGTGCAGCACGCACCGCCGCCGCGCTGAATCGCGCTTTTCCGCGGGCGTTCCCGGTGAATACGAATTCACGCGTGCCCACCGTCATGCGGTGCAACTCGGGCGAATCGTTCAGGCTCAGCAGGCGGCACTCCATCCCATGGCTTGCCGCAAATTCACTCATTACCGCCGCAACGTGCCGCCCCGCCCGCTGTACTCCGCCGGGCGTGTCCAGCTCAGGGAAGAGTCCAAGTAGCACGCGTCGAGTCTGCCAATCACCGCGCCGGAAAACAAGAAGGTGCTTACCCGCGGTTTCCGCCGAGCACTAGGCAGCCGTATGGTTGCGAACAAGCTCAGCCAGATCGGCGAACTGGTCGAGATAAATATCGGCTGGGTGCGCGCTGCGGTCATGTACGCCGAAGCCATAATTCACCGCGGCGGCTTGCGTGCCGGCGTTGCGCGCGGTTTGCACGTCTACTTCGGAATCGCCGACGATCAGAGCCTCGCGCGCGGCAACTCCTAGCTCTTGCAAGATCTTGTTCGCGCCGAATGGGTCCGGCTTCTTCGATTCAAAACTGTTTCCGCCATAAATCACGCGAAAATAGTTTGCGAGTCCTAGGGAATTCAGGATGCGCACGCTGATGCGTTCTGGTTTATTGGTCAGCACGGCCATGGGCATGTGGTTCAACTGCGCGAGAGTTTCCGGCACGCCGGGATACGCGCAGGTGTTGTCCATTTTGTGCTCTTCGTAATAGCCCAGGAAAAACTGCAGCGCGTGTTTTAGCTCGCCTTCCGTCGCAGTTCCGCCCAGGGCGCGCGCCACCAGTTGCGGCGCGCCGTGCCCGATGTATCCGGAAATCGTTTCCGCCGCAAGCTGCGGACGTTTCATCTCGCCCAGCATGGCGTTTACGGAATGAATCAAGTCCAGTTTTGAATCGATGAGCGTGCCGTCGAGATCGAAAATAATCGCGCGCACGGCAGTAATTCTTGTGTAGGCCATAAACCTTAATTGTAATACGCTCCGCCTTCTAAACCGTTTTTCACATCAGCGATGCTTTTGATTCGCGTTCATTGCAGCCAGCGCATAGACACAAGTCGTGACGTACGCTCCTTCCTCTACGCGCCGCTCGTGTTTTCAGAAATGCGCTCTGTTCGCGTAAAATGGAGCATTCGCATGCTGCTGATATTCACACCGGAGACTCCATGGCTCAGGTTCATCCCTTTCGCGCCTTCCGCTACAATCCCGCCCGCGCCGCGTTCGATCGCGTGCTCACCCAGCCTTACGACAAAATTTCTCCCGCCATGCAGGAGAAGTATTACGCCGCCGATCCGCACAACTTAATCGCCATCGAGAAGGGCCGCGTTTTTCCGAACGATTCCGCGCAAAATAACGTCTACACGCGCGCCGCTTCGGCATTGCAAGACTGGATCCGCAACGATGTCGTGGCGCGGGATCCCGCTCCTTCGTTTTACGCCTACACACAGGAATACACCGTTCCCGGTTCGGACGAGCGGCGGACGCGGCGCGGATTTATCGGCGCCGGCAAACTTGAGGATTATTCCGCCGGTGTCGTATTTCGTCACGAGCAGACGCTTTCCGGACCGAAAGCGGATCGCCTGGAACTTCTTCGCCATACGCGGACGCATACGGGGCAACTTTTTATGTTGTACTCCGATGCGGAGCGCCGCATCGACGCGATTCTCTCCGAAGCAGCATCGAACTCGACGCCGGCGACGGAGCTGCGCGATGAATACGGCGTTGTGCATCGCCTTTGGGTGATCGCGGAGCCGGGGCGCGTCAGCGCGATTCAAAACGCGATGGCGGATCAGAAACTTGTCATCGCCGATGGCCATCACCGATATGAAACCGCGATCAACTATCGCAACGAGCGGCGCAGCCAAATTATTCATCCCGATGTCAACGCGCCCTACGAATTTGCGATGATGACCTTCATTAATACGCGGAGCGAAGGGCTTACGATTTTGCCGACGCATCGCGTGGCGGCGAACCTGCACGATTTTTCCTGGGCCAGCGTGCGCCGCTATCTCGAGCCGTGGTTTGCGGCGGAAGCGTTTTCCTTTCAGGACGAAAGCGAGCGAAACGAAGCTCGCGGCAAATGTTTAAGTCGCCTCGCGGAAACGCGCGCGCAGCGATCCATCGGAGTATATCCGGCGGTGCAAGGTGCGAAGCGCGGTTACTACGTGCTGACGCTGCGTCCCGGCGCGGACCTTGCGCAGCTCCTGCCCAATGTTTCGCCGCTGCAGCGCGAACTGGACGTTGTGCTGCTCCACGAAGGAATTCTGGAGCCGGCGCTGGGCATTACGCCGCAAGCGGTTACCGCCGAGAAGAACCTGACGTATGAGCGCGAAGCGTCGGCTGCGCTGGATGCGGTGGACTCCGGCGCGGCGCAGATCGCGTTTCTGTTGAACGCGTGCGATGTGGAACAGGTGATGCACATCGCCACGGCGGGCGAAGTCTTGCCGCAGAAGTCCACGGATTTTTATCCCAAGCTTCTGAGCGGCATCACGATGTACCAAGTTTAGAACCTACCCCCACCCCCGTTGACGTTAAAAGAGTGCGCAACATATTGAAAACACGGGAATAATCGGCTTGCCGTTGAGCGAAAGAGTGCGCAATTGCATGAAAACACTGGCCTTACATGTATGTAATAAGCAGCAAAGAACTTGGCGAAGACTCGACCTGGAACGGCGCCATACCGAGGGCACCCCATCTGCCTGTTCTGACAAAAGAGTCCGTAAGTTACTGATTTTAAAGGGCGACGATGGAAAAAAGAAGCATAAGAGGCTGCACTCATCTGAATGGAAAGAGCTTAGTTGGGCAGGAGGGGTGGCTGGGAAGGTTATCCGTCGAGGCAACATGAGCTATGTTATCGTTTAAGTATACCGTTGTCAAGCAATTTTCTGGAGCGCAGGGAACGTTTTTACGCGTGGAACGTATGTGAAAGCATGAACACACTATTTTCGTTGAAACTGGCGGTCCGGCAGGCGCGGCGAAGTCCGGCGTTTTTCGCGATCGCGGTGGCGGCGTTGGCGCTAGGTATTGGGGCTAACACCGCTATCTTCAGCGCGGTAGAGGGCGTGCTGCTGCGGCCGCTGCCGTACGCTCAGCCTGACCGTCTGGTTATTGTATGGGAAGACGCAGCCTTCATTGGCTTTGTGCACAATACGCCTTCGGCGGCAAATTATGTGGATTGGCGGAAGCAGAATCAGGTTTTCACGGATATGGCGGCGCTGCGATATCGAAACGCGGCGTTGACCGGCGATCAAGCGCCGGAGCAGGTGATCGGGCGAGGCGTCACGCCAAATTTCTTCGACGTACTGGGCGTACAGCCGACGGTGGGCAGGCAGTTTACGGCGGAGGAAGATGCCGCCAAGCGCAAGGTGGTGGTGTTGAGCTACGCGTTGTGGCAGAGACGCTATGGAGGCGACGCATCTCTCATTGGGCGGTCCATCTTGATGGATGGAGAGCCGGTGACGGTTGCGGGTATCATGCCGCGCGACTTTTTCTTTCCGGACCGCAAGACGATGTATTGGGAACCCGCCTCGTTCACGGCGGCGGACCTAAACCCAGACAGACATTTTCTGCACGTTGTGGCGCGATTGAAGCCGGGAGTGGCGCTAGAACGGGCAAAGGGGGATATGGACGCGCTGGCGAAGCGTCTTCAACAGCAGTATCCGGACCACAACACCAACATAGGCGCGGTGGTAATTCCCATACGGGAGGAGTTCGCGGGAGATACGGCGACAGGATTGTGGGTGTTGCAGATCGCGGCGGGGCTGGTGCTGCTGCTCGCTTGCTCGAATCTGGCTAATCTCTTACTGGCGCGGGCGACAGGGCGCCGGCGCGAGATCGCCGTGCGCGTCGCGCTAGGAGCCACACGGGGACAGATCGCCACGCAACTGGTAACGGAGAGCTTGCTGCTATCGATGGTGGGCGGCGCCGCAGGTTTGCTGGTTGGCCGATTGTGCTGGGGACTGTTCAAAGACTTGGTACCGCTGCAGATTTCCGCTGGAGCGTTTTCACTCAACTGGCACGTCTTGGCGTTCACCTGCGCGATCTCAATTCTGGCGGGTGCATTCTTCGGTCTGGTGCCTGCGCTGCGGGCGACCGATGTTTCATTGCACGATTTGCTAAAAGAAGGGACGCGGAGCGGAGAATCGCGCATAGGCATGCGGCTGCGGGATGCGCTTGTGGTGGGGCAATTCGCGATGGCGTTTGCGCTGCTGGTGGGCGCGGGGCTGATGATCGAAACACTATGGAACTTGCGCAAGATGGATTTGGGATTCCGGCCAGACCATCTGCTAACCATGGTGATTCGCCTTCCGGATAAGAAGTACAACAGCGACGAAAAGCTTCGCGGGTTCTATCGCGATGTGCTGGATCGCACGCGTGAGATGCCTGGCGTGAAAAGCGTAGGATTCGGATCGGACGCGCCGTTCACATCCATCGGAGACACGAACGGGTATGTAATTGAAGGAGCGCCACCGCCGCGGCCCGGTGAGATCAACGATGGGCTCTATCGGGAGGTCACGGCTGGATACCTGGAGACGATTGGAGCGAATTTGCTGGAGGGACGCTCGCTGGAAGATGGCGACCGGCCGGAGACGATGCCCGTTGTGGTTGTGAATGAATTTCTGGCGAAGCAGCATTGGCCCGGGCAAAGTGCCGTAGGCAAGCACTTGAGGTTCACCCAAGAGAAAGATGGTTGGCGGACGGTCGTGGGGGTAGTGAAGGATATTCGAGAGCGCGGCCTGCTGCTGAACATGAAGCCAGCGATTTACGTGCCGGTCACACAAGTGAAGCGGCCAGGCGCGGACTATCTGGTGGTGCGGACGTCGCAAGATCCATTGGCGATGGTGAACGCGCTACGCAGCGCGGTATGGTCGGTGGACAATGAGCGAGCGATGGCATTGATCAAGTCGATGGATCAGTTGATGGAGCAGGACGTGGCGGATCGCACGCGACCGATGATGTTGCTGGGATTGTTTGCGGGGCTGGCGCTGGTGTTGGCATGCATCGGCGTATATGGAGTGCTGGCGTATGCGGTGGCGCAGCGAACGCGGGAAATCGGGGTAAGAATGGCGCTGGGAGCGAGTCCGGGGAACGTGACGCGGATGATATTGGGGCGCGGATTGAGATTGAGCGGCGTGGGGTTGGCGGCCGGCGTGGCGATGGCAGCGGGACTGAGTTTGTTGCTGCGCACGTTGCTGTATGGCGTGTCGCCGGCGGCTCCGCTGGTATATGCGGGAACGGCGAGCGCGCTCATTGTGGTGGCGCTGGCGGCTTGTGTGATTCCGGCACAGCGTGCGGCGCGGGTTGATCCGGCTGTGGCGCTGCGCGACGAATAGGTAAGTCCAAATTTTGGACTGAATCAACAAGCTGATCTGGAAGTAGCCCAGACCCTGCAAGCAGCAAATCCAATTTCTGAAGAGATCCTCGGAGGAAGGCTACTCCTTCAGGGACACGGGATCGGATTCGTTCTTCGGCGATTTCTTGTCCAATAAGGAGACGAGTTCGCGGCCGGAAGCGGGAACGCCGACCTTGCCTTCGCGGACGATTTCCTTCGCAGTGAGGTTTCGGCCGTACAGCTTTTTGTTTGCGCTGCCGTCCGACCGGAGCGTTGAGCCCTCGAGCGAAATGCCGGCGAAAAGTCCGCGTGAACGAGAATAGGTGAGAACCTCTGCCTTCATCACGATGTCGGTATCCGCCGCGGCGGTGCGCCCCTTGGGCCCGGCCGCTGCGGAGGCGTCGGCGCCGAGCTTCACTTTGCTGCTCAAGATGGAGTTCGCGCCTTTGGGATTCATGACCAGGAGTACGAAGTCGGTGGCTTGTCCGCCCAACTGCAGACCGATGTTTGCACCTTCGAGCGCGAACAGTGCGGGGGCGCTCCAACGTCCGGTAAAGTGCTGGCCGGTTCGACAGGTTATGACGCCGCGGCCGAAGTCGCCTCCAATGCCGATGGCAAATTTCAGAACCGAAGGAATCACGATGACGCATTCGGCTTTGTTGAGCAGGTCCTTCGGAATCCCGTCAGGGATGTCCATAATTTCCTTGAATACCTGGCCGCACGCTTCCAGGCGTTTTTGCTCTCTACTTTGATTCGCGCCGAAAGCCGCACACAAGATAAAAATGGATAGGACAAAAGCACCGGCTTTTCTCATTGGGATCGCTCCAAAGCATCTGTTTGATTTTGCGCCGCCGGCGGGGAAACAACAGCGCGGCTGTTTTTGCGCTTGTCGTAAGGAGAAACGGATGCGTTCAGGTCGACTGATGATTTTCGGGTAAGGAGACTAGCTAACGGGCGGGGCAGCTTGACACATGCCCATATAGGAATGTATGGTATGGCTGTGGGATATAAGCCAAAGGAGAATCGAGATGTCCATCGCACAATCCATATTTGCAGAATTTGAAGGACAGGCACCGATCACTCGCAAGTTTCTGGAGCGCTTGCCGGAATCGAAGTTGGGTTGGAAGCCGCATGAGAAATCGATGACGGCGGGGCAGCTCGCTTTGCATATCGCCCGCGTGCCGGGAGGCGTCGTCCGCTTCGTGCAGCAGAACCCGGCACAAGCGCCCGATTTCAAGAATATTCCCGAGCCATCCAGCTTGCGAGAGATCCTCGATACGTACGAGGAGAGTATCAGCGCGGTGAGAAGCTTGTTGCCACAATGCAGCGACGTCACCATGCAAGAGACCTGGCGAATGGTGCAAGGGGATAAGGAAGTCCTGGCTATACCTCGGGCACAGTTCTTGCGGGACATCATGCTGAATCACTGGTATCAGCACCGGGGCCAGCTTAGCGTGTACTTGCGGCTGCTCAACGTGGCGGTTCCGGCGAGCTGGGGGCCAAGCGCCGACGAACAGCCGGCTTTCCCGCAGAAGGCCCAATCGGCTTAGCTCGCAGCGATTCCGATGATGAGTTGTTTTGCTGAGCCTGTGGCGATTTCGCGAGAACGCGACTAGACTTGCCGGACCGAATGTCGAGAAATTCGGCTCTCACGAAATAGTGGACCATCACACAGTCGCGAGCATCAGCATTACCGGCATATGCTTTGATGTGCTGGGCAGTCTCTACCTTGCCTATGACCTGCTGGGTGGGCAGCACGGTCCTTTGCGGCTGCTTACGCGGGCGGTGACGTACTCGCTGGTGTTCGGCATTGGCTATGGCCTCGGCCTCGGTCTGTTCTTCGGCCTGGCTTCGGGCATCGCGAGCGGCGTCACGGTGTCTATCGAGTTCAACCGGGCGGCTCGCGGGCTCGATCATTACTCGTTGCCGTGGGAAGGGTTATTCGCGGCCATTCGCGGGGTTGCGTTCGGAGCCGGACTGTACAGGACTTTGGGCCTTCGGTTCGCGTTCGCGTTCGCCATCCTTATTACGATCGGCCAAATATTTGCTTACTCTCGCGGCATGCGTCCGGCCATGGACTATGCGGCGTCCCGGCGACCGCGGCTCACACGGAAACAATTCTGGGGAACGATCGCGCGAACGTTCGGCTACATTGCGACGGCGCTTATCTGCAGCGCTCTGGTCCATCACGTGGAGCACGCGTGGTTGTTTGCCATCCGTGTTGGGGTGGTGACGGGCATTGTCACCGGAGTGCTGCAGACGGTGAATCCTTACATCGAATATTACGCTGAGAATCTTCCGGAGCGCCGGATGGGCGTATTCGGCATCGGGCTGATTCTTTGCGGTTTTGCGCTGCAGTCTGTGCAGTATTGGCTGGCGCTGTTTGATGTGCGGCTGACGTAGAGCACATCGACGTAGCGCTGCCGAGTAAATCCAAAAACCTGGGGACGCTAATGGGAGATTAGCGTCCCCAGGTACGCGACACGAGCCTCTTCGCTTTCTACGACGGCCTTTTGTACCTCAATTAAATTGCCGGTTGGTGGACCGGGCTTGCTGTTTGATTGGCACGCTGCAACGCAGGTTTCCACGTCCTTGCCTGCGCGATGCAAATTACATGAAGAATTGTGAAGAGGGGTACGAGGAATGTTGGAATCAAGCTCAACGGAAGCACAGTCATGGGAGCCATCGTGGGTCCTTGCGGGCTGATTAATGCTGCGGTGGTGCCTATGCTTACGGCAATGACGAGGTCAAGAATTCCGAGGAGTTGCCAGAGGATGAAGTTATTGCGATGAGCGGGATCCGCAAATTTCCATGCCACGTAGGACGCGGTTACTCCGATGAAGATGTCGCCGTATCCCGCCGGAAAGGCGAAGACGGCCGGAAGGGAGCGATGGGCTTCCAGTAGGAGGAAGATGAATCCGATAACTCTCCAGGACTGTGCGGACGTCAGGGTTTGTGGGTTCAAAGATAATGCGAAGCGTCGAAAATTCTGCGACGCCGCAAACCACAGCGAGAACACCACGATGGGGGTTCCCGCGGCGAACGCGACGGCCAGGCCGATGCGATTGTCGTTGTTCTGGAACAGATGCAGAGATGAAGCGGTCAACGCTAGCACGAACCAGGCGATGACGAGCCCCAGGGTGAATCTAGCGTAATTTTTCATAGCGAGTCTCCTTTTGTTGAAACTAAACCGGCTACTTGATGGGTGAGTTGAAGAAGATCGTCCCAGGCTTGTTGGCCGAGCCGACGGCCCAGGCGGGATTGAACTTTCTCCCAGACGGGCAGGGCACGCTTGAGCTGCGCTTTTCCGGCGCTAGAGAGATCGAGGCGTCGTTCGCGGCGGTCCTTGCTCGGGCGCTCTGCGAGCCAGCCTTGACGGCGCATGATGGCGAGGGTTCGGGTCAGGCTGGTGCTATCCATGGCTAACATTTCGCCGAGTTGTCCCTGAGAGACTTCTCCGGCCAAGGCGAGAGCTTGCAGGATGGTGAACTGCGTGGTGCGCAGGCCCAGCGGACGGAGCGCGGTCTCGTAGAGGTGGGTGAGCGCGCGAGAGGTGCGGCGGAAGTTGGCGCACATGCAGGGGAGCGCCGGTAGGAGTGGTTCGTTGTTGTGCATGTCAAATAGATGCATATACATATATTTGGTTGCATGGAATTTTGCGTTCGCTGGTTGGTGCGCGGATCGAACTGCGAAAAGCCTCAGGTTCAAACTGCGAACCTGAGCTACAGGTGTTGTGCATTACGCTTGTAGTGTTGCGAGGCCTGTACGGGCAGGCAGGTGGATAGTGGCGCACAACGGTGTGGAGCAGTGCCGCGTGGCGGGGCGGCGGGGCTACACTGGCGGGAGACGAGGTCGAGAGTATGAGACGCGTATTGGTTGCGATGATGGTGCTGGTGGTGGGGCTGGTTGCCGCGCAGAGTTTGGCGGCGCAACACAAAGGGGCTGGTGTGATTTCCGGCGTTGTGTTGGGACCGGACGACAAGCCGGTCTCGCATGCCAGCGTGACGTATCAGTCTTCGGCGGGAGTTGCGCCGCATGCGGTGCATGCGGATTCGCAGGGGCGATTTATGATCGCGAAATTGCGATCGGACAATTACGATTTGCGGGCTTCGGGAAGAGGCGTGTTCAGCGAGTGGGAGAAGAATGTTTCGGTGCGGTCTGGGCGCACGAAGTCGGTTACGTTGCGGCTGATCTACGCGAAGGAAGTGCCGAAGAGTTATGCGAAGAGCAAGGCGAAGGAATAGTGGTGGGCCAATTCCAGACGTGCGTTAGCCAGAACTTAGGCCGTCCGTGACAGCTCAACCTTGGCTGAATTTCGATGCTTTCGTCGCGGCGCGAGGCCAAAACTTCCACAATGTCGCGGTACCCCCTCCTATCGCCAAAAATCCTCCAACCAAGAGTCCGCAAAAATAAGCGTCGGTATCATCAGGGTTTTCCTGGCGGGCCGAAATGGCCCCACAGGTAGCTGCCTGCAAAAAGTCCGCTGAGTCCCAACAAACACGCGATTATTAGAGAAAATGAAATCGCTGCCGCGGTTCGCCTCAGTTGAGGATGTCTTGTCATCACCGTGCCGGCGTAACCGCCTTAATGGCTTTGGACATTCGTGCCGAGATGGGGCGCAGCGGTGCTGCGCCCCTACGGTTACTGAGTGAGAAGGTGGTGGAGTGCGGTTAGGTCTTCGGGGGAGACGTCGGAGACGGCGTACAGTTCCATGCTGGATTTACGCCACGCGATCCAATGATATCCGAGTTGGGAGCCGGATTGCGGCTCGGAATCGGGCTCCGTTGTGGGCCAGATGAAGACGTTGATTAGATGCTTGCGGCGGGCGTAGACGAGCACGGCTACGGTGCGGCCTTGGACTACGTCCAGGCGGCCGCCTTGCAGCGGAAATCCTTCGTTTACAAAATCGTGGACAGGCGGAGCGAACGTGAGCTTGCCGTCGAACCAGGGTTTTACGGTGTGTTGGTCGGTGGACTGGACGTCTTCGAGATGGCCGGGTTGAAGCGAGCGGAGATGCGCGTCCACTATGGCCGAAGCGATGGCGGTTTCGCCGCTGGTGCCTCGTAGGCCGGGGAGTAGGCGCCAGCCGAGGGATATGGCGAGGAGAAGAGTGGCGGCTATCGCGAGCCAGCGCCATGGAGCCGGGTTTCTGATTGGCGTGACAGAGGAGCGAGTGGGCGTGCCGAGTTCTTTTTGCAATTTTTGGCGCAGAGAGGCGGGGGCTCGCTCGTATAGTCCGGCGCGCTGGATGGAGGAGTGGAGGTTTTCCTGGGCTTCGAGAGCGGTGACGCACTCGGCGCAGGAGATGAGGTGGCGTTCGAAGTCGGCGGCGCGTGCGGCGTCGAGTTCGCCATCGAGGTAGCCGTGGAGGACGGTTTTGGTGAGCTCACAGGTCACGGGCGGCCTCCTGTTTCTGCTGCCTGTTTCTGTTGAACGGTGGGCTGAGTAAGAACGCGCTGCAGGCGCTGGCGGGCGCGGGCGAGCGCGGACATTACCGTGCCGATGGGAACGGAAGTGATGGCGGCGATTTCTTTGTAGGAGCAGCCTTCGAGTTCGCGAAGGATGAGGACTTCACGGAAGCGCACGGGTAGCTCCTCGAGAGCGCGGGTGAGGCGCTCGCGATTGTCGCCGGCGATGGCCAGCGTTTCCGGCGATACGCTTGGCTGCGGGTGCAGCTCTTCGTTGAATTCAGTCGTCAGGTCCACGGAACGATTTTTCTCCAGCCACGTGTAGCAGGCGTTGCGCACGATCTGCAAGAGCCAGGCGCGGGCGTCGCCGCCGTGAAAGCCACGGAAGAAGCGAAACGCGCGCAGCATGGATTCCTGCGCGACGTCCTCGGCATCGGCGCGGCCACGCAATAGCCAACGCGAAAGGTTAAAGGCGGCGTCGAGATGAGGTAGCACCAACTGCTCGAAGCGCGCCTGGTCCTGCGGGTCCAGCACGTCCAGTTTCCCTTCAACACCTGCGCTCATGGAGGAGACCGCCTGGAGTTCGAGTTTATTCCCAATGGGATGGAGCCGGGGAGAAATTAAAAATGGCCGGATTTCGGAATAAGGCCGGCGCGTTCGCGGTCTTGATGAATGAAACACGTCCCAGGGCGGCGCGGGGACCCTGAAGTACACGCAACCGCGCCGCTCTGTAAATGCCGCATTTGCGGGAGTGGCGTGTTGGGGAGAGAAAATGACGAAGAGAGTGAAAGATGAGATCGTGCACGATCACAACCACGATGGTATCGATCGACGCGGCTTTTTGAAGTGCATGGCGTGGGCGGGCACGGGCGCGCTTTGCGTGATGCAGGGCGGCGTATTAAAGTCGTACAGCTTGAGCCGGCTTTCGGATCTGAAAGGACCTGGAGCGGCTGCGGGCGAACTGAGCTTCGTGCAGATCAGCGACAGCCACATGGGATTCAACAAGCCGGCCAACACGGACGTGGCGGGAACGCTGAAAGCCGCAGTGGACAAAATCAATGGGCTTTCGGGGGCGCCGGAGTTCTTGCTGCATACGGGAGATATCAGCCACTTGTCGAAGCCAGAGGAGTTCGACGCGGTGGATCAGATTCTGAAGGGGACCGGCAAGGAAGTGTTTTTTGTGCCGGGCGAGCATGACGTGCTGAATGATGACGGAGCACAGTTTCGCGAGCGGTATGCGAAAAGCGCGAAGGGCGCGGGTTGGTACAGCTTCGACAAGAAGGGCGTGCACTTCATCGGGCTGGTGAACGTGATGAATCTGAAGGCCGGCGGGCTGGGGTCGCTGGGTCACGAGCAGCTGGAGTGGATGGAAGACGACGTCAAGCACCTGAAGCACAGCACACCAATTGTGGTGTTCGCGCACATACCGCTGTGGAGCGTTTATCCGGAATGGGGCTGGGGCACGGACGACAGTGCGCAGGCGCTGGCATATCTGAAGAAGTTCGGCTCGGTTACGGTGCTGAACGGGCACATTCACCAAACGATGCAGAAGGTAGAGGGCAACGTGACTTTTCACACGGCGTGTTCGACGGCATTTCCGCAGCCGCAGCCAGGCAAGGCCGATTCACCGGGGCCGATGAAGGTGCCAGCGGAGCAATTGCGGAGCGTCCTGGGAATTACGGACGTGAATTATGTGCAAGGTCAACACGCGCTAGCAGTGGTCGATTCTTCGCTCGCCTAAGCGCGGGCGCGCCGGGACGGATTTCAACCAAGAGATAGAAAAATAGAGAGGATGGAAAGTCATGAGGAGACGTGTGTGCAGTTTTGTTTTGATGGGAGCAGGGATTGCCGCGGTGGCCTTTATGGGAGGCGCTTCGCGGAGCTCGGTTGCAAAGGCGGGACAGCCGCCGGCGGCAAACGTCGCGGTAAAGATCGATAACTTCAGCTTTGGGCCGGCGACAGTGACGGTGCCAGCGGGAACAACGGTGACGTGGACGAATCGCGACGACATTCCACACACAGTGGTGAGCGACGACAAAGTGTTCAAATCGAAGGTGATGGATACGGACGAGAAGTTTTCGTTCACGTTCGCGAAGCCAGGGACCTACACCTACTTCTGTTCGGTACACCCAAAGATGACCGGCAAGGTGGTAGTGCAGTGACAGGCGTCGCAAGAGCATTCGATCCCCAGACGGCGTTGCTGGCGAAACACGCCCAGCACGTCGTCCTGGTGCACTTCCCGATCGCGCTGTTTCTGACGGGAGTGGCTTTTGACTGGGCCGGACGGTGGACGCGGCGAAAGGCTCTATCAGAAACGGCATATTACAATCTGCTGGTTGCCGCGGTTTCAACGCTGCCGGTGCTTGCGACGGGATTGCTTGCCTGGCAATTTCAACTGGAAGCGCAGAGGCTCAAAGGCATCCTGCTGTTGCACCTAGTCTTGGGCTGCACATCCAGCGTGTTGATCTGCGCGGTATGGTGGCTGCATTTTCGGGCGCGGAGGCGGGGGGCAGCCCTGTCTGGATACCTGTGGATGATCGAAGCCGTAGGAGTGGCAGTCGTGGGGTTGACGGGACACCTAGGAGGTTTTCTAGCGGGTGTGAACGTTGGTTGACCTCTTCTAAGCTGCTTATTATCAGTTGGATGTGGTCCTGTCCATCAGGACGAGTAGAGCACTAGTACCACGACCCGCGTACCCCGATTGGTGGCTCCGGTGGCCCATTGGCGCGCGCGGAAGCGACCCGTAATGTGCAAAGAACGGGTTGGGGGCCGCGCGGGGACAGCGGCCCCGCAAGGGGTCGTGTGCGAGCTACCCAACCCGCCAAGTTCTTCCCTCCAAATGACCACGCCAGCCACAGGGTTGGCGTGAGGGCCGCAAAGCTCACCTTAAATAGCTCGCATCCGTGAAAAGGTAGGAACGTGAACTGCCTTTCGATGAGCGGGTTGGCACGGCGAACACTTTTGGCCAGCGTTTTCAATGACTTGCGAGGCGATATGCTGCGGGTAACTGCACGATTTGCGGGACAGTTGGCGTGCGTGGCGGGCAGCAGGTTGGGCGGAGTGCTTCCGCTTGGTGTTGTACTGGCGTTCGCGCTGGTGATATCGCCACAGGAGGCCGCCGGCGCTGGCGGGGTAAACGTGCGGCCGGAGACTATCGCGGCTTTCGATGATTATGTGAGGCTAACCGACGCACGCAGCAATGAAGAGTTGCGGCGCGGGACGAATCTGCTGTGGATTGACGCGTTGCCGGAAAGCGATCGAGGGCAGGCTTACGAGGAGCTGAAGCGCGGCGAAGTGAAAGTGCAGAGATTGGAAACGCGCGACGGCGGACAGAAGATCCGCTGCCCCGGCGGGATGATCCATCACTGGGCCGGTGCGGTGTTCATCCCAGGGGCCACGCTGCGGGACGTGCTGCGAGTGTTGCAGGATTACGATCACCAGGCACAGTATTACGCGCCAGACGTGGAACGCTCGAAAATCGAATCGCACGACGATGATCATTTCCTGGTGTTTTTGCGCTTTCGACGGCACAAAGTGATTACGGTGGTGCTGAACACGCAGCATGATGTGCGCTATTTTCACGATTCGAACACGCGAGAGCATAGCCGCAGCTCGGCGGTGCGCATCGCGGAAGTGGAAAACCCGGGAAAGGCCAATGAGCGTGAGAAGCCTGCCGGCGAGGACGGCGGTTTCTTGTGGCGCATGGAAACGTGGTGGCGCATGGAAGAGCGCGACGGCGGAGTCTACGTGCAGAGCGAGGCGGTTTCGTTGACGCGAGATATTCCGGCGGGTTTGGGATGGCTGATTGGGCCGTTTGTAACGAGCATACCGAAGGAGACCCTGGCATTTACCTTGGAGGCGACGCGACGAGCGGTCCAGCGTTCTCATTGATTGTGATCAGAGGCACGCGGGGCTTCATCAGCGTGGTTGAGAATAACTATATTGCCGAAAACAGGCAGGGCGCCGATGGCGCTGTACGCATTCCATTTTTCGGGGTGATTGACGCAATCCATGCAGATCACGGCGCAGGGGGCCGGATGAAACTGTTGGTTTTCGTAGCGGCTTGAGAGGTTTTCGACGCCTGTGTACCAAACGTTTCGGGTTCGGCCGTCGGCATGAATCAGCGCAAGAAGAGGATAGACAAAGAAAGAGACAGGACCGTCTTTAATTTCCGAGTCGGGGAGGTAACTGTCGATTGCGATGTTGCGACACTCGAGACGGTTCACAAATCGGGCAGCGGCAATGTTCGCGGGAGCGATGGATTGGTGCTCGTTGGCGAAATACTGCTCGGCTCGCGAATGATATATGTCATCGACGCGGCTCCAGGGAATCAGGGAGCGCGAACGATTGGTAAGGGCAAGAAATACGCCGAAGAGAACAAGGGTGGCGGCAATTGTATTTGCGAGCGCGCGAGGAAAGTAACGTTCCAGCGCAAGCCCGATGAGAGCGGAGCCGAGGACAAATAGCGGTAAATGATAGCGGCTCGACCACATTTGCCAACGCAACAGAGCGCAAAAAAGCACGAATGACGTAAAGATGCCCGCGGCGTAGAGCACAGCCCAACGCCGACGGATGCCTTCCTTCGACTTCCAGAGGAGAAGTCCGACGGAAACGACTAGCAAAATCAAATGAAGCGGGTTGCCAGCGATAACCTCGTTGGAACTGAAATGATTCATGTGGAATGGCAGACCAATCCAGGTTTGACTCGGGTCGTCCGGGCTGACGCCGAGCAGGCTAATTCCGCGCCGCACAAAGTTTTCGATGCGCGTATTCAGGTTTCTGCTCGGCGAACTCAGATGCAGGGAAAGATTGCGCAAGACATTGGCCGTGGTGCCGCGGATGGTGACATGCGCCATTACAAGCTCTGTTCGGGGGTGCCTAACGGGGAGGGGCACACCAAGAGGCGAGCCGCTGAATTCATAGGAGCGGAGGTACTGCGGCGCGTTGAGAGCGAAAGTTAAAAGCAAGAATGCGGCGCTGCGCTTCAGGAAGAGGATTCGCGCTCGCACGGTGCCCATCAACCAACAAGCCAGGACTAAAAAGGGAAGTAGGACGTATGCGGTGCCCTTCGTAAGGACCGCTAAGCCGGCGCCTAGTCCGACACACACGGTGTTGAACCAACCTGGCTCGTCGTTCCAGTCCATCAAGAAGAAAGCGGTGGCGGCGATCCAGAAGGAAACGACGTACGTGTTCATGGGACCCGAGGCTTCCAAAACTCCTTCTGGAATCATGGCGCAGGTCACAGCCGCGAGGGCTTGGCCGCGGGGACCGGCGCCGAGTTTTCTTGCGATCAGGGAGACCGCGATCAGCGAACCAAGCAAGCTGAGCCACTCGACGACATTGACGAAGCGATCGCTGCCCCAGAGCAATTGTGTGTGCATCATGGCGTATTCAGACCAAGGTCCGTAGATGAGCTGGCAATAGTCCGGGGTGGGGAAGAATCGGACATTGTGGTTGCTCATCCACATAACGATTCGGGGCAGGTGATACTCCATGGCGTCCCATGTGTCGGGCGCGGCGACGACAGCGGTGATGCCGACCAGGAGGACGACCACGCCGGCCCCGGCCCAGAGCCATTGAGTGGCGCGGTCCAGGCCTCGTCGTTGCGTGCTGGGAAATCGCGAAGGCGGGGAAATCTTCCGATTCGCAATTCCGAGATAGCTGAGGGCGGCGAAACACGTCAGCGACCATAGGATCGCGACGACGGCGGGCACGACCAGGTTGGCCGCGCTTGCGACTTCGGTTATTGCAACAACGCAAGCGCCGCAAAAAATGGCACTGGCAAGGGCGGCGGGGCGCCGGTCCAAACCTTTGTTGCGCAAAATCAGCAGGAAAGTGACGAAGGCGAGAACCGGGAGGAGCAGTAGCATGCCACTTTTCCTCTTTGCCGCTGGAACGGCTTTGAGCCCGGAACGGTTTCTTGCGGCCTAGTAAGCTTCGCGCCGATTAGGGAGTCCCGCAGAGTCGTGATTCAAGCGAGAGCGTGGAGTGCTTGAAGCGTTCCCGCCGTTTTCAGAAGGACGCCCATCGTAACTGTACAGGGGGGCTGTGATGCGGCTATCGGGTTGTTGCCTTAGGCGGGGCGGGGACACGACCAACCCTTGTTAGGCAAGTTCGGGTGATAGGGGCCAGGCCGCTTCGGAAAACGGGCGCTACAAATCGGCGGGTCAGCAAGGTCGTGGCGCTGCGCAATGGGAGAACGGCGTGAGTGGAAACAAAAACGGGCGGGACGCTTGCGCGCACCGCCCGAAATTTGTGTGTGAAGTAGTGACCCCGGCGAACCGGGATCACGCCTACTTAGAGGGGTTGGACGTTCGAGGCCTGCAGGCCCTTGGGACCCTTGGTCACTTCGAATTCAACCGCTTGGCCATCATTCAACGACTTGTAGCCATCAGCCACGATCGCGGAGAAATGGACGAAAACGTCCTCTCCACTCTGGCGCTGGATGAATCCAAAGCCCTTGCTGGCATTGAACCACTTCACTGTACCTTGTTCTTTACTCACTGCTTCTACTCTTTTCTGATGACCGCGATGCGATCATGCTTTGAGTCCGGCCGGGTTGGGACCTGACTCTATAATGAGCTATCTGATGCCTCGACTCCGAACCCCTCAACAGAGTTACGGGCCGTCTTTGGGCGTAAAAAAAGGCCGCAAGTGTGACCTTGCGACCGACCTTACACTACCAAAGGCGATACAAGAGCAACAAACGCAAACGCAGTGTAGCACAACCTACAGCGATTTGCCTAGAACTTTTTTGGGACCTTTTGGCTTGCCTGTCAGAAAGCCTTAGCAGCAAGTTAGCAGGGATGGACGGCTTTGGCGGCAAGGTGGAGTTGGTACTTACGCAAGCGGGTGACCTGCCATTTTTTCGAGAATGGAAATCGGAGCCTGCTGCGGCAGGACCATGGCTTCTCGGGAAACTATGAAAGTCTGCTCGAGCGCGAACTGGCCTTCAAGCACGGCGTGGCTGACCATATCGGTGAAAACGAGCCAAGTGGAGTCCGGGGGAAACTCCCAACGCTGCTTGGGACACTCCGCCTGAAAACGCGCGCTTTCCTTGAGGAAATTGTGGAAGCGGTGCATGAAGCGGTCGTACTCCGAGCGGTTTGCGCCGGGCCAGTCTATCGCGCGAAGAATGCCCGAAAGGACGCCGTTGCGCCGCCTGCGTGGGATTCCTACTTGCCTGGCAAAACGCGCCGCCAAGACATGAAAGGGTTCCGAGGTGACCCAAACGCGGTTGTGCGTGGGATTGAGATTGGTGAAAACACGAAGAATGCGGCCGCCATTGGTCGGACGAGTCGGGAACGCATCTACGTGGGGCAGGTCGTTGCGCGCGCGCGTGCGGGCGGAGCGACCGTGCTCTTCCATGGCGCGAAAGCTGGCAAAATCGCGTCGCGAGCGCCCGGCGTAGGGCGGCAGGAGTTGCGTCACGAATTGGGTCACGCGCTCGGAATAGCTTCGCAGGATCGCAAGCAACCGGTCAGCCTCGGGCGCGCTCGCGTTTGTTACGCCCGTGAGGCGGTCTTCGTGAGGACGATAGGCAATGTTCTTATGAAACGCGAGGCGGGTTTGCTTTTGATTGAGGATGAATTCGCGATCGTCCGGTGAAATGTCGAATGGAGTTCGCGGGAAGAACAGAATGTTAGCGGACTCGAGCTGCGAGCAGAGCCAGAGGGCGCGCTCCTGGGGAGATGAGAAGGGAGGGCCAAGCGGTGTGCCCAGGGCGTCTTGCACAGGAATGACGGTGGTTCGGCGGGCCTGCGAAGATTCCCGTTGTATCGCCGGGGTAGCCAAGGCAATTCTCCCGCCCGGCAGGTGCTAACGCCAAAGATAATGGGTGCCGGTGATTCTGACAAGCCGCGCGAGCGGGGTGCAAATAAATTGCTCGAGCAGGCGAAGAGTCTGATGCCTGCGGTCGGCCTTTGGGTACGGGCTTTCTCGCGGTGGGGATATAGTTGGCGTAGAATCGGGCGTCGGCGGTTTTGCGCAGAAAAGAGCGTTTGCCATGCGGCTGCTGCTTGTGGAGGACGATCCACGTATTGCGCGATTTGTGGCGAAAGGGCTGCGCGAGGAAGCGTACGCGGTGGACGTAACGGCGAACGGCGATGACGCGCTATACGAAGCGGCTATCAACTCTTACGACCTGGTAATCCTGGACGTGATGATTCCGGGGCGCAACGGATTTGAGGTGTGCCGGGAACTGCGGCGCGCCGGGCAGCGCATGCCGATTCTAATGCTGACGGCTCGCGACGCGGTGGAGGACCGCATTGCCGGGCTGGATCATGGCGCGGATGATTACCTGACCAAACCATTCGAATTTCGCGAGCTGCTGGCGCGGCTGCGCGCGCTGCTGCGACGCTCCGGGGAGTTGCGGCCGGCGCAAATCACGGTGGCGGACCTCGTGCTGGACACCGGCGCGCAAACTGTGGCGCGCGGTGGGCGGAATATTCCGGTTACCACGAAGGAGTACGCGTTGATCGAGTTTTTGGCTCGTAATGTTGGGCGCGTTGTGGGGCGCGCGGAAATTGCCGAGCACGTGTGGGATGAAACTTTCGACCCATTCTCGAATCTGATCGAAGTCTACGTGAACCGAGTGCGGCGGAAAATTGATTCGGGGGCAGGGAAGCCGCTGCTGCACACGCGGCGCGGGGCAGGTTATTTTTTTGGCCTCGCGAGCGAGGCAGGGGCCGGCGAACAGGAAGCGGACAGCACAACGCAGAATCGCGGAAAAGGCAATTCTACGACGAGAAAGAGCCATGCTTGATTCTGTGCGAGTGCGGCTCACGCTGTGGTACACGGGCTTGCTTGCGCTTTTTCTGGTGCTGCTCTCGCTTATCACTTATTTTATTTTTTGGCGCAGCACCTTGCAGCGAACAGACAGCAACTTGGCGGAACTCTCCGAAGCGTTCTTGAGTACAGTGCGGGCTGAAGTCTTGGATGATCACGGCCCAGATGCTCCACGGCAGGCGGCACAAGAGGCAATCATTGAACATCACTACCGCGATCATGTTTTCGCGGTGCTAGACCCAAATGGGCGAATGCTGACCTCGTCGCAGGATCTGCCCAACGAGCCGCTACCCGCGGGTTTGCTTTCCTCGACGGCATTCCAAAAACTGCTCGCGGATTCTGCCAGCGCCGACCGATTGTTTGAAAATATGAAGGGGGGCAGAAGCGGTTATCGCGCGGTCGTTCGAAAATTTCCACTGAAGGGCCAGACGTATACGCTGGTCATTCTGCAGTCGCTCCATCCGCAACGGGAGATGCTGGAGGAGGTGCGGGTGACGTTCGCCTGGGTGATTCCGATTTCGATATTTTTGGCGAGCGTGGGCGGGTATTTCCTGGCCAGGAAGAGTCTTGCTCCTGTAGTGGCTATGAGCAGCCAGGCAGGACGGATCAGCGCCGAGAATTTGCACGAGCGCCTACCGATTCAAAACGCCAGGGACGAACTGGGCCGCTTGGCGGCATCGTTCAACGACCTGCTGGAGCGGGTGGACCAGTCGTTTGAGCGGCAGCGGCGATTTATGTCCGACGCGTCGCATGAGCTGCGCACACCCGCAGCCATCTTGCGTGGTGAATCGGAAGTGGCGCTCTCGCGCACGGAACGCCCGGCGGAGGAATATCGCGAGTCGCTGGCCGTGCTGCACTCGGAGGCGCAGCGGCTGACGCAGATCGTCGAGGATCTCTTCACGCTGACGAGGGCTGACGCGGGGCAGTACCCGCTGTCGCCGGGCGATTTTTACCTGGACGAATTGGTTGCGGATTGCACACATGCGGCGCGCTCATTGGCGTCGGCGAAGCAGATTACGCTCACTTGCGAAGTCCCGGAGGAATTGCCGATTCGGGCGGATGAAGCGCTGCTACGGCGGATGATCCTGAATCTGCTGGACAACGCGATCAAGTACACGCCTGCGGGAGGCCGCGTCACGGTTTCGTGCGAGCGCGCCGGCAGTGAGTACGCGCTGAACGTAAGAGATTCCGGTCCTGGCATCCCTGAGGAGCTACAGCAACGCGTGTTCGAACGTTTTTTTCGAGCGGACAAAGCGCGGACACGGTCGGAGAACGACGGCGGCGGCGCAGGACTCGGACTATCGATCGCGCGATGGATTGCTGAGGCGCATCACGGGCGCTTGATCCTGGCTCACTCCGATGCGAGCGGCAGCACGTTCAGCGCGCTGTTGCCCGCGCAAGTCTCCGTGCCTCTACCTGCCGCGCCGCTCACGCGTTAATCGCCAGTTTATCTTACCCACGATAGCGTTGATTCATTGCGCAGCCGTGTGCGATGTTCGCGATTCGACGGGCCGCCACTCATTTCCGAGTGCAGTCCTTACGAGGGTCGGAGGAATCTCATTTGCGCGTGTGGGTTCAGCAGGTCGGAAGTCTCAGGAGCAACAGGTTATGACTGGAAGTTGTAAGGTGCCGTGTGCCGCAGCGGGGCTCTCACTCTTGCTTTGTGCGCTGCCTTCGGTTGCGCAAGAGACAAATCCTGAGCCGGCATCCACGCAACCAGCCCAGCAAACCGCGCAGCCGGCAAGCGCCCCCGCTGCAGCGCCGTTGCGTTTGACATTGCAAGATGCGCTGGATCGCGCGCGCAAAAACAGCACACAATTTCAGGCGGCACTGACGACTGCGGCGCTGGTACGCCAAGACCGCACGCAGGCGCGCAACGCGCTACTACCGACGGTTACCTACGACAATTCCGCGATCTATACGAAAGGCGTTCCTCTGGGCAGCGAGCCATTCATCGGAGCGCCGGTCCTATTCATTGCGAATAACGCAGTGCACGAGTACCTCAGCCAGGCGGACGTTCACCAAGTGTTCGATGCGGCGGCGTTTGCGAATTTTCGGCGGATGGGGGCTGCTGCCGCGGTGGCGAAAGCGCAGGCAGAGATCGCCTCGCGAGGGCTGGTGGTTACGGTCGTCCAGAATTATTACGCGATATCGGCGGCGCAGCTGAAACTGGAGACATCGAGAAGGCTTGCTGAGGAGGGTGATCGGTTTCTGAAAACTACTCAGCAGCTCGAAAACGGAGGCGAGGTCGCACACTCCGACGTGATCAAGGCGGAACTGCAAGCGCGGGAGCGCCAGCGGCAACTTCGCGAAGCACAACTCGGATACCTGAACGCGCGGCTCAATCTGGCGGTACTGATCTTTCCTAATTTTAACGACAATTTCGAGGTCGCAGAGGATTTACACCAGCCTATTCCCCTGCCTACGCTCGCGGAAGTACAGCAGAGAGCGGCGCGGGACAATCCCGATGTTCGCGCGGCACTGGCGGCTGTTCAGCAGGCCGGTCACGATGTGTTTGGAGCGCGTGCCGGGTACTTTCCAGCTCTATCGATCGACTATTTCTATGGGATTGATGCATCGCATTTCGCGGCGAATACCATGACTCCGCGCGGCAAGGTTTCGAACTTGGGTTCTTCGATTGTGGCGACCCTGAATATTCCTGTATGGAATTGGGGCACAACGCAAAGCCGCATAAAGCAAGCGGGGTTGCGCCGGGAGCAGGCAAAGCGCGAACTTTCATTAGCGCAGAGGAGATTGCTTGCGGAAATCCAATCGCTCTACGCGGAGGCGGACACGGCGCTGAATGAGCTCGAAGGCCTCGCGCGATCTGCGCAATTGGCAGAGGAGAGCCAGAAATTGATAACGCTTCGCTATCGAAACGGGGAGTCGACGGTTTTAGAAGTTGTGGATGCGCAGACGACGTTTGCGATCGCAAATGCCGCTTACCAGGATGGCGCCGTGCGGTATCGCGTGGCTCTGGCGAATTTACAGACTTTGACAGGAGTGTTGACGACTCCATGAAAACAGCGCTGAAATTTGAATTTAAAGCAAGTAAACGCTCGATGCTGCTAGCCACGATCGCAGGAGTGTTACTGATCTCCGTGGGCTGCGGCGGGCAAGAAAAGGAAAAGGAGCCGGTGGTGAGCGTGGAGGTCACGCCAGCTCAACGGGGAGAGATCGCGCAGATCGTTACGGTGGAAGCAGTGGTGTTCCCGCTGGAACAGGCCACGGTGGCGCCAAAGATTACTTCGACCGTTAAGAAGTTTTGGGTGCAGCGTGGGACGCGAGTGAAAAAGGGGCAATTGCTGGCGGAGTTGGAAAATGCAGACCTGTCGGCTTCCGCGGAGGCGAGCAAAGGCGATTACGACATAGCGCAAGCGAATTACGTAATGACGGTGGGAATGACTTTGCCGCAGCAGATTCAAAAGGCGGAATTAGACGCACAGGCTGCCAAAACCGCATATGAGGCGCAGCAGAAGATTTACGAGAGCCGAAAAGAACTGCTGCAGCAGGGCGCGATTGCGCGGCGCGACGTGGATGCGGCGGAAGTGGCGCTCGTGCAAGCCCGCAGCCAGTATGAGCAAGCGGAGAGGCAGCTCGCCGACATGCGGCGTCTCGGAAAAGAGGCGCAATTGAAGTCCGCGCAGGGAACGAAGGAATCGGCAGAGGGGAAATATCGGAGTGCGACAGCGCAACTCAGCTATTCGCTAATCAAGAGCCCAGTCGATGGAGTTGTGACGGATCGTCCACTGTATGAAGGAGACTTGGCGACTGCGAATCAACCCCTGCTGACGGTCATGAATTTGAGTAGGCTGATTGCGAAATCACATATCCCACAGACCGAAGCGGCGCCGCTGAGAGTCGGCAATCCGGCGGAAATCAAGGTTCCAGGTCTGGACGAGCCGGTAAAGGCTCGCGTAAGTCTGGTGAGCCCGGCGCTTGATCCCGGAAGCACGACCGTCGAAGTGTGGGTCGAGGCGCGCAAGCCTGATCCTGCGTTGCGCCCGGGGATCACAGTCACCGTTTCAATGACGGCGAAGACCGCAAAGGATGCGATCGTGGTGCCGACGGCAGCAGTTTTCAAAAATACGGAGGGCGCCGAATACGTTGTGCTGGCTGGGTCGGATGAGAAGGCTCATCAGAAAAAAGTGCAGGTGGGTATTCGAAGCGGAGATGAGGCACAGATAGTGGCCGGGATCAATCCCGGAGATCCGGTGATTACGCAAGGCGGGTATGCGTTGCCGGATGGAACCCAGATCAAGATCGAAAAGCCGGGTGCCGAGGATAAGGCGAGCAGTGACGCGGCCGACGATGAAAAGAAGGGCGGTGACGACACCGCAGGAAAAAAGAGCGAGGCAAAGAAAAAAGGCAGTCCGGCCAGTGACGAAAAATCTGCGCGAAGCGGCAAGGAGTAGCTGCAGATGGAGCCTCGATCCGAGTTGAAGAGCGGTGAGCCGCGGCCTAAGCAAGAACGCGCCCCCTGGTTTCATAGGCTGTCGCGGCCCGTTCTGTTCCTTACCATTACTCTAGCTTTAATTGGCGGTTTTCTCGCGTTCAGTATTCCAGTTTCGGTTTTTCCTAATACGGACTTCCCGCGAATTGTCGTTGGCGTCGACAATGGCGTGATGCCCATCGATCAGATGTTGGTCACTATCACGCGGCCAATTGAAGAGGCTGTGAACAGCGTGCCAGGGCTGACGAGCGTGAGGTCGGTTACGAGCCGAGGGTCGGCCGAAGTTGATCTGTTTTTCGACTGGAATTCTGACATGATTTTGACATTGCAGCGCGTGGACGCGGTCGTGGCGCGTATGCAAGCGGAGATGCCGCCGACGGCAAAAATAGAGACGCGCCGGCTATCGTTTGCCGCCTTCCCGATCATCGGCTACAGCCTCACGTCCGACGTGATTCCGCAAAACAGACTGTGGGAGATTGCGACATACGATCTGAAGCCGCGTATGAACAGGTTGAATGGTGTCGCGTCGGTGGTTGTGCAGGGCGGACGCGTTCCAGAGTTTCTGGTGACGCCCGATCCGGCGCGTCTTCTTTCTGCCGGCGTCACAGTGCAAGACATCCTCGATTCCATTAAGAAGACCAATCTGATCGATTCGCCTGGTCTGATTGAGCACGAACATCAGCTGGTGCTCGGGCTGATTAGCGGGCAGGTGCGCTCGCCGGACCAGATCGGGCAAATCGTGGTCAAAACCTCCACTGCGGGTGTGCCCATACGTCTCGGTGATATCGCCAAGATATCCTCATCCGTTGCGCCCACGTATACCATTGTGACGGCCAACGGCAAGCCCGCCGTGCTGCTGAATGTGAATCGTCAGCCGGAAAGCAATACGCTGGATGTCGCGAACGAGGTTCATGCGCTGATTCGAGAGCTGACGCCTGGGCTGCCGCCGGGTGTGCATCTCGAACCGTTCTACGATCAGTCGACCATTGTGCATGACTCCATTTCCAGCGTTCGGGACGCCGTGCTGCTGGGTATCGTGCTCTCTTCCATTATTTTGGTGCTTTTTTTGCGAGATTGGGGCACCTCGCTGGTTGCAGGCTTGGTAATCCCCATCACACTGCTCATCACGTTCATCGTCCTGAAGATGACCAATCAAAGCTTCAATTTGATGACCCTTGGTGGACTTGCGGCAGCGGTTGGCCTGGTGATCGATGACGCTATCGTCGTCCTTGAAAATATCGTGTTGCACCGCGACGCGGGGCAAAGACGATTGCAGGCTATCCAGAGCGCCTTACATGAACTCACGATGCCGTTGATCGGTTCGACGATTACTCCAATCGTCGTCTTTCTTCCACTGATTTCGATCACCGGTGTTACCGGGAGTTTCTTTCGCGCTTTGGCGATAACGATGACAGTTTCGCTGTTCACGTCACTTATTCTGGCACTGTCGTGGACGCCGGCGCTCAGCCAGTATCTTGTCCGCCGGAAGGAGACGGCGCCCGCTGCCGGTGGTTCGTCCGAGTCCGAGGGACCGGATATGGCGGCGTTGCTGGCCGCGGAGGAAGCACACCTCTCCGGTTTTTTCGGGCGCATAGTGGAGTTCTACAGTCGAGTGATGCGAGCGGCATTGCGGCAGCCTTGGACGCTGATTGCCGGGTCGGCGGCGATCGTGGTTCTTTCTTTCGTATGCTACAAATTTCTCGAAACGGATTTGCTGCCGGGAATGGATGAAGGTGGGTTCATTCTGGATTACTTCACGCCCCCAGGAAGTTCGCTGGCAGAATCGAATCGTATCCTCTTGCGCATTGAAGATATTCTGCGCAACACCAAAGAGGTGGAGAACACGTCACGCCGTACCGGCTTGCAGTTGGGCCCGGCCGCAGTTACTGAGGCGAATAACGGCGACTTTACCGTGAAGCTGAAAAGCGACCGGGATCGCGGCATCGAGGAAGTAATGGCGGATGTGCGCTCGCAAATTGAAGAGAGCGAGCCGGCCACGAAGGTGGAGTTCATTCAGCTTCTGCAAGATATGATCGGCGACCTGACGAGCCAGCCGGAGCCTATTGTGATTAAGTTGTTTGCTCAGGACGGCAAACTTTTGAACGACACCGCTCCCAAAGTTGCCGAGGCGATCAGCAAAATCAAAGGGGTCGTGGATGTGCTGAATGGCATCGAGAATACCGTGAGTGGGCCGTCCGTTACTTATCAGGTGAACCCGATGGTAGCGGCGCGGGCCGGATTTGCTCCCGAGGAAGTGGCAATAGATGCGACGGCAGTATTGGAAGGCGAGCCGGCTGCTACACCTGTGATTCTGAACGACCGTTCTTACACGATTCGCGTGCGGTTCCCCGATCAGAGCCGTACTTCGCTGGATCAGATGAGCAATACGCTGCTTAATAGCGCGAGCGGGCGGACCGCTACACTCGGCTCTTTGGCGACGGTGGCCACGGACCCTGGTGAGACTGAGATTCGGCGCGAGAACCTGCAGCGTTTGGTGCAAGTGACGGGCCGGTTCGAAGGCGTGGGCCTGGGCTCCGGCATCGCCGCTGTGCAAAAAGCGGTTAGGGACCTACATCTTCCGTCATCTATCCGCGTGGAATATGGGGGCCTCTACCAGGAGCAGCAGAAGTCGTTTCACGATTTGCTCATCGTTTTGTTCCTTGCGTTGGTGCTTTTGTTTGCGGTGCTACTGTTTGAGTTTCGGACTTTCTCGGCGCCGACGGCAATCCTGGCTTCGGCATTGCTTTCTACCTTCGGCGGTTTTGTGGCGTTGCTCGTGACGAGGATGAGCTTCAACGTTGCCTCGTTCATGGGCATGATCATGGTCATCGGCATCGTGGCGAAGAATGGAATTTTGCTGCTGGATGCCGAGCATAGGTTCCGTGATATTGGGCTTTCCGCGGAAGAGGCGATGATTCAGGCTGGGCGCCGGAGGTTGCGGCCAATTGCGATGACTGCGCTCGCAACGATTGCCGGAATGCTGCCGCTTGCGTTTGCCATCGGGAAGGGCTCGCAAATGCTGCAGCCGCTCGCGATTGCCGTCGTCGGCGGTCTGCTTAGCTCTATGGTGTTGTCACTAATCTTTACGCCAGCGATTCACTACTATCTGTACAGAGGACACTCGGCTCGGGCTCAAGAACCAGCAACTGCCTAGCGAGCTTATTTTGCGTAGGCCCGGGAAGACGTTTGTCCATTCCCCTCGGTTACGATGATGGTCTGTCCCGTTGATACGCCCGCTAGGTGATCGACTTGGCCGCTGGGCCAGCGGATCTCAATGCTATCGGCTTTTTCGTGCTGACCGAGACCGAAGGTTAGGACGAGTTCGCTGGAGGAAAGATAACTCGAGCCGCTGCGCAGCATTTGCGTTTGCGTGTCCCCGCCGGACGTAACTCGCGCGACCGCGCCGATTCCATCCCTGTTGGATTTTGTTCCCACGAGCTTGATTCGCAAGCTGCGATTTGCCGCAGCGGCGGCTTCCGCTTCGTTGCGGAATAGATAGACAGGGCCGCCATTTGTGGCGAGCAGCAAATCGAGGCGGCCGTCATTATTGATGTCCGCATAAGCGGCGCCGCGGCCGACGCGGGGAACGATGAATGCGGATCCCATCGCGCTCGTCACTTCCTCGAATTTTCCCTTCCCGAGATTACGAAAGAGGTGTGGCGGCATCGCGTACTTCACGTTTGTTTGTACCTTCTGAATTTCGGGATCGATGTGGCCATTGGCTATGAAAATATCGGGCCAGCCGTCGAGGTCGTAATCGAAGAAAAAGCAGCCGAAGCCCAGCGTGAGCAGCGTGGCCCGCCCGATTGCGGACTGCGGCGCTTCGTCGACAAACAGGCCTTTGCCTTCGTTGTGATAGAGCGAAAGCATCTGGTTCGAGAAATTCGTGATCATCACGCTTGGATAACCGGAGTGATCGTAATCCGCGGCATCCACGCCCATGCCGGCACGCGCTACGCCATCTTCGCTGAAGGCGACGCCGGCGATCACGCCTTTTTCGGAGAAAGTGCCGTTGCCATTGTTTCGGTACAGCTTGTTCGGTTGCGTGTCGTTCGAAAACAGAAGGTCGGGCCAGCCGTCGTTGTCGTAATCGAGGACGGCGATGCCCATGGTTTTTGATGTGGGCTCGCCGAGGCCGGCTTTCTGCGTGACGTCCTCAAACGTACCGTCTCCGCGATTGCGCAAGAGCCGCGCCGCTGTTCCCTTGTAGGATTCGGGAGTGCAGTACGATTTATTTTTACCGTCCAGCGTGCAATAGAGATCCGATTCCTGGGTCCACTGCACATAGTTGCCAACGACGAGGTCGAGGCGGCCATCCTTGTCGTAATCCACCCATGCGGCGCTCGTACTCAGCTCGTGAGGACCAGTGAAGCCGGCCTTCTGGTTCACGTCGGTGAATGTGCCGTTGCGGTTGTTGTGAAATAAACGGCTTTGTCCGAGGGCGGTGACGAAGAGATCGTCGAAGCCGTCGTTGTCGTAGTCACCTACCGCGGCGCCCATGCCGTACATTTCTACGTCGAGGCCGGCCTTGTGGGTCACGTCCGTGAACGTTCCGTCGTGGTTGTTGTGATAGAGCTTGGGCGTTGTGTGCTTTTGCGCATGACCCGGCCAGTCCATGCCATTGACCAGGAAAATATCGGGCCAGCCATCGTTGTCGTAGTCAATGAAAGCGACGCCTGGGCCGAGCGTTTCCGGCAAAAATTTCTTTCCGAATGCGCCATTGTTATGGGTGAAGTGAATTCCGGATTGTTGCGTGACGTCGCGAAACGTGACCGCAGAGGTGGTTGCCGCCGACCCACCGTTGCCCGCCGCAACAGCCGCCACGGCTGCGAGCGCAAATACAGCGAGAAAGACGTTGAATTGCTTCAAGGTAGCCTCATTGTTCAGCCGCGACCGACACCGAGTGCATCGGCGACGCGATTGATGTAATTGAACCAAGACGCGATTAGCGTGATTTGCAGGATGCCGCGGTCGTCGAAGCCAACGGATCTCAGTTTCGCGTGATCGTTGGGAGACACTTTCGTCGCATCCTTCGTCAGCTTCACCACATAATCGAGCATCGTGCGATCCTGCTCGCTAATTTCCGCCGACCGGTAATCCCTCTGCAGCGCCTCCACGAGTGCTTTATCAAGAGTGACGCGACGCAGAAACTCTGCGTGGGATTCAATTCAATACACGCACCGGTTTGCGACGGAAACCATGGTCGCAATCATTTCGTGCTGACGGCGCTGCAACGGGAGGTCTGGAGACATCAGCGCACCGAAGGTGCTGAAGGCGTGAAACAGCGCGTCAGGAATTAGTGAGTGCGCCGCCACAATGCTCGAGCTTTCACCATTATTTTCGGGATGGACCGGCGTGGCGTATTCGATGGGATAGATCGCGCGCTGCGCCACCATGGCTTTCTTTACGCGCTCGTCGTCATCCATCGAAACAGTCTTGATCCAGGTCATGAATCCGCTCCCTTACATTCAGCTTTGTATGAGATCAATGCGAACCGCCGGATTGGCTTGCGCTGCCGGTTGGCGACGCTATTGTCCGGTGTTTCACCGCTGCCTTTAACGGAGCGTTCAATGCGACGGAGACGTGTTCGTGAATCGGCTGCCGTTCGTTGTTATCTTCGGGATGCGCCTGCCTATATGGTCCGGTGATGGCCTGCGCAGATTCATCCGCCTTGAATCGCAGATAGCGTTCCTTGTGCTCGTTCGCGTGCGCTTCGTCGCCCAGCCCGCTGTAGCAAAGCATCAGGTTGTAATGGGCCTGCAGATCCTCAGGGTCGATCGAGAGTGTCTGGTTGAATTCCGCTATAGCGGCAGCGTATTTCTTTTGCAGAAATAGGATGCGTCCGACGTCATTGCGTACGACGCGATCGCGAGGATATTGCGCGAGCACATCTCTTAATCGCGCAATCGCGTCGTCATACTTGCCTTCTTCTTTCAAAACTCGCGCGTAAAAGAAATTTGCGCGCGCCAATCCCGGTTTCAACGCCAGGGCTTTTTCCAGCACGGTTCGTGCGCCACCGGTGTCGCCTTCCTGCACCAAGGCGCGGCCGATGTTCACCCAGCCGTCTGGATTTTGCGGGTCGACATCCGTTATTTTTTGAAAGGCTGCCGCGGCGCCTTTTAGGTCACCCTGCAGGAAGAGACCGATGCCGTAGTCGTTCCAGCGTGACCAATCTTCTTTCGCAAGAGTCAGCTTAGGTTGCGGCGCGGCAGCGGTTCTCGCGACAACATTCAGAGTCTTCGTATCTTCCGCGACCGTGATGACCGGCAAATTGGGAACCGCTTTCAGCTCGCCCGCAATCAGTTTCGGGTCGACTCCCTTGAAGAGCCATTTGCGATCGTCATAGTCGGGAGTCACTGCATCGGGTGCCTGCTGAGCGTCCGCCGCAGCGGCGAAGGCAAACTGCGTGTTCGACCACATGAATTTGCGGTAGTTCAGCTTGGCATGCAGAGTGATCTTGTCACCCGCATTGTCCGGAATATGCAGGCGGTAATGCGCAGTATCGGCCGCGCCCGGCGGAATCAAATGCACGTACACGGTAGCGCGATTGGCCCAGGCATTTCGCTTGTTGATCGGATTTCCGTGTGCGTCGATGAGCAGTGACTTATAGAAATGCGCCCCTTTTTCGACGGGGCCCTTGCCGTCATCCTCGACCTTGCCGCTCCAGAAAAGGGTCTGCCCCTTTTCATCGAGGGCCTGCAGCTCGAGCCAGACATCGAATGCATCGATGGTGCCACCGGGAAAAAAGTGGCCGACCTTGCGCGTTCGAACGACAACGTCTACGCGCACGTCATCGCCCCGACGGACCGTAGCATCCACGCGGCCGAGCGGCGCAGTGATGGGACGTGCTTCGCCTGCGGGTCCATTTGGGAGAGAAGTCTCCGCTTCCTCTCCGACAGCAAAGGAAGTTGACAGCTCTGGGCGGCCCATTTTGCCGCCGGCCGGAGCAGCAATTTCGTTCCCTGCGGGGGAAATCGCAAAAATGTCCACACTGAGCTGCTTGTCCTGCAGAAATTTCTGACTCAGCTCGAGCTGCGTTTGATCCTGATTCGCAGTGGGCACAGCCGTGTTCGCGCCTGGGAAGCGGTGTGAATGCACGAAGCCGTTGATATTGCCGAGATCGGCTGAGGGCACCTGCGGCATGTGGCAATCCGCGCACATCATGGAGTTCGCGGGATAGTAGAAAGAACGCGCGCCCTGGCCGGAAACGCCGCTGGCTTGCCAATTATCGTACTCGTTAAAGCCGCGCACCCAGCGATAATGGTTCACGGGAACATCGAGATGTACTTTGTGGCACGACGCACAGAACTCCGCGGTCTGCGTGCGCATGAACGGCTTCAAAAAGGTGCGCCGGTGCGGCTCCGGGTTTACGCGCACGAGGAAATCGTGAAGCGTGCGGATAACGGGATTGTCGCTGGCCGCCAGCTCGTGGAGCTTCGGATACTCCAACACAAAATCGCCCTGTCCCATCGTGCTCTTCACCTGCACGATGCTGTGGCACATCAGGCAGCTCAGTCCCGCTTTTGCTTCGGGCCGATCGACGATTTCCTTGATGGGCTTATCAAAGAGTCCGCTGAAGAGCAGCGCCGGATCGTGGCAGCCCGCGCACCACTTTGAAGCGCGCACTCCGGCTACGCCTTGCATGTACTCGATGCTTTTGCGATACCACTGATTGTTGAACGACGAAAAATGGTGTGCGGAGCTGTACCACTGCTTGTAGATATCCGCATGGCAGCGCTGGCAGGCATCGGACTGCATGAAATATTTCGCGGGAATGTAGCCGTTATGTTTGGTCTGCGCGGAGCTGGGGAAGAACTTGCCCTGTGGGCCGTCGCCTTCGCCATCCATAGAGGCCGCGGGCATCGGCGGGTTCACGATGCGATTCGCGTTTTTCCATGCAATTTCACGTGACCACCACGTTCCCGCGGCGATTGCTATTGTTGCGAGTACCAACCCCGCAAATCGGAAAACGCGCTGAGGTGCTGTGCTTCCCAGCCAACCACGCGAAGCCATCCACGCAGTCGCGACAAACAGGCTACCGACCACGCAGAAAGCGATGTGCGCGTACAGCCACGGCTTCAGGCGATTCAGCGTGCCAACAAAAATCAAACCGATACCAAGCACAGCGCCGACGGCCAAAAGCACCCAACCAACTCGTGCGAGCGGCGCATCCACCCGCAACAATCGGAATAGATAAGGGAGCAGCAAAGCGGTAAACAGAATGCCCGCAACTAGGTGGACGAGAACAAGCGTGCCGTATGCGATTGTTGCGGAAGGGAATCCGTACAAATAAATCGCGCTTGCCGCAAGGGCCAACAAACTTCGCAAGCGCCAACGTTCCATCGCGCGTTTCTCCACTCTTTGAACGCCCCGACTCGACCGCTAAAACCAGCGGCCGGATGGGTGCACATCCGGCCGCGAATGCTTGGGGTGCCTCCGGGCGGCGCATGAAAGAAGCTTCGCAGGAAGGCGATGTGCGCGTTTTATATCGCCCAGCCGGAAACCACGCAATAACGTTAAAGCATTAGAACCTGACGCCCGGCATAATCCCTTTATTTTCTGTGCATTGGTAGCTTTTGCCAGCCGCTAAATCCTTGAACTCTTCTTTCGCCCCATTGGGCCATTCGATCTGGACTCGTTCAATGTTGTCATATCTACCCAATCCGAAGGTAACGGGCAATTCCGATTGCGAGAGATAACTTGAGCCACCTTTCACCGTTCGGCTCTGACTCTGCCCGTCGCAAAAAATTCGCACGATTGCGCCAATGGCCTCGCGGTTCGATTTCGTTCCCGTGAGGTTAAAACGAACACTGCGATTTCCGGCGAGCTGATCGTTGCGATAGAGATACGCGGGGCCATTATTGGTGGTTAGCAAGATATCCAGATCGCCGTCGCGATCGAAATCACCATATGCGAGACCGCGGCCAACCTTGGGCTCGGCGAATCCACCGTCGATGTCGGCGGCTACATCTTGAAATCTTCCTGCGCCCAGGTTCAGAAAAAGCTGCGGTGGCTGAGCGTAGCCGACATTGCCATGAATGTTGCGCACCGTTTCCTCAATGTGACCGTTGGCTACGGCTAGATCGAGTGCGCCGTCGAGATCTACATCGAGAAATGAGCAGCCGAAGCCCAACGTGTTTTTCGAAGAAAGGCCAACACCGGCGGCGATTGCGATATCGTCGTATGCTCCGGGATTGACCGCTCGATAAAATCCGATCATCTCATTGTCAAAATTCGTGATGGCGATTCCCGGCTTGCCTGAATTCTCGAAGTCCGCTACGTCCACGCCCATCCCAGCGCGCGCTTTGCCTTCGGTACTGAACGCGAGCCCGGCTTCCACAGCAACGTCTTTGAATTTGCCGTTGCGGAGATTCTTGTAGAGTTTGTTGGGCTGCGTGTCGTTGGCGACAAGCAAATCCGGCCAGCCGTCGTGATCGAAATCGAGCATGGCCACGCCAAGCGATTTCGAGCTACTGTCAAAGATTCCGCTGGTGGCCGTCACGTCCTCGAATGTTCCGTCTCCGCGATTGTGGAACAGCCAGCAGGTGTCGCCGCGATAGGCTTCGGGCGTACAAAAGGATTTGTGCTTTCCGTCCAGGCTGCAAAAGACGTCATGCTCCGGCGACCAGCGCACGTAATTACATACGAAGAGATCGAGCAATCCGTCGCGATCGTAATCGAACCACAGGGCCGACGTGCTGAAAGCTTGGCGAGCGCTCAATCCGCTCGCTCGCGTTACATCCAGGAAAGTGCCTTTTCCCGTGTTGCGAAATAACCTGTTTTGCCCGACGCACGTGACCAAAATGTCGGGGAAGCCATCGTTGTTGTAATCGCCCACGGCGACACCCATTCCGTACATCTCGAGATCGAGACCAGCAGCTTTGGTCACATCCGTGAAGGTCCCGTTGCGGTTGTTTTTGTATAGCCGCAGCGTGGATCGCTGGCGCTTGTGGCCGGGCCAATCCATTCCATTGATCAATAAAATGTCCTGCCAGCCATCGGAATCGTAGTCGAGAAACGCGCAGCCGGAGCCAAGCGTCTCGGGAAGCAACTTGCCGCCGTAGGCGCCGCTATTGTGCTGGAACTGAATACCAGAGCTTCCTGTGACATCGACGAGGTGAAAAGTTGGCGCTGCGGGTGTTGCGCGAAGCAGCCGAGGGAGGGTCAAAGAGATGAGTGCTGCACTGGCGGAGCCTGACAAAAAGTCCCGGCGGTTCAAGTCAGGCTCACCAATCCGTGGCGAATGGCATAAACCACCAGCTCGGCCGTCTTGTGAATTCCGAGAGTGTCCATGATGTTGGCGCGGTGCACGCCGACAGTGTTTGCGCTCAGGCCGAGCTCCGCGGCAATTTCCTTGTTGGATTTCCCCGCCACGATGTGCCGCAAAACCTCCAGCTCACGCGCGGTCAGTCCGCTGTCACGCTCGCCCTTGAGCGCGGCGGGCTTGGCGATTTGCGGATCGAGCACCAAATGGCCCTCGGCCACGCGCTTGATGGCGCTGACTAAATCCAATTCCAGCGCGTTCTTCAGGATATAGCCGCGTGCTCCCGCCTCGAGCGCCTGGCGTACCAACGTGTCCTCGGAATGCATGCTGAGCATCAGCACGGTGGCGTTCGGCATCTTGGCGCGAATGCGCCGCGTGGCATCGATGCCGCTGATACCGGGAAGCGCGCAATCCATCACGACAACTTTCGGTTTCAACTCCAGCGCCAGTCGCACCGCTTCCTCGCCCTCGCTGGCCTCGCCGACAACAGCGATTGCTGCGTCGTCTTCCAGCATGCGACGGAATCCCTTGCGCACCAGGGCGTGATCGTCAACCAGGAGAACTGTGAGCTTATCCGCCATGCGCTTCCATTTTCTCCGTGGGCACGACCAGCCGCACGATGGTTCCGCCGCCCTCGCGCCCTACTACTTGCAGAGTGCCTCCCACAAGCTCCGCGCGCTCGCGCATTCCGACGAGCCCGATACCCTGATGCCCAGCGTCAGGCGCAAATCCGCGGCCATGATCCTCCACTTCCAGTCTTATGGATTCGTTTTGAAACTCCAGGCGAACCCAGGCCTCTTGCGCTCCCGCATGGCGCTTCACATTATTCAGCGCCTCTTGCAGTACGCGATACACTTGCACGCCGGCATTGCCGTCCAGTGGAAACGCTGCACCCAATTTTTCGTAATGCAGTTTCAAACCCGTCTGCCGCTCCACTGTTGGAATATACCAATCGAGCGTGCTCTCGAGGCCTTGTTCATCAAGGAGCACCGGATGCAGCGCCTGGGACAATGTGCGAATGTTGTTCAACGTCGATTGCGCGATTTCCCGGACCTCTTGCAAATCTTCCCGCAGCGGCGCGCCCTGCGGCACCTGCTTTTCCACTCGGCTCAGAAGCGAGCCAATGGCCGTGAGCACCTGGCCGAATTCGTCGTGCAGCTCGCGCGAAATGTGCCGTAGTGTGGATTCCTGCGTGGCGATGAGCTTCTGCGCCAAATCGCTGCGCTGCTCGGAAAGAGTAGCCAGACGCGCGAAAATCTGGCGGTTTGCGCGGATCAGGTACAAGCTGGTGAGCGCAATGGCAATCAGCGCGGCGGTCAGGAAAATATACAGTTGACGTTGCACGCCATCGTAGATCTTTGCGATTTGGCCGGCTGCCTGCTGCTCCGCTTCATTATTCGCCACAAGTAAACGCGACACTGCCGTGCTCAGCGCCGCTTGCCGCGCCTGCAGCGACAATCGAATCTGATCGCGCGCCTCATTATCTTTCCCATCGCGAGCCAGCGCAAACATCCTGTCCACCGCATCCCAGAATTGCGAAAGTTGCTGGCTCAGATAAGCACGCTGCTCCGGCGTGCGATGCACTTCGGAATATTGTTCCTCAAGCCGCAACGCCGAATCCAAATCGCCGCGCACACGCTCGAATTGACCCGACCACGCGATCAGCGGGTAAGGTTCGCCCGCATCCAGCATGTCGCGCATGGCCAACGCTACCGTGTTCAAATCATTTTGCAGCCGCAAGAGCTGCAGGGAATCCTTGCGTCCACGATCGACCATATCGCTTTGCAGCTTGCGCAACCCCGCGAGCTGCACGCGAATGTACGCGGAGTAAGCCACGACTACAGCGAGCGTTATCACTAAACCTAAGAGAAGGGCTGTCGTCGGTGATCGTTCCGAGCGCGAAACTGGTTGCACGGAAAGAGAATACCTCAATGCGACGTTTGGCGGCGCAAGCTCAGGACAATGCAGATCATCAGCAGGGCACTGAGGAGCGGGACAGCAAAACCTACACGCAGACTGCCGGAATACTTCGAGAATGTGCCAACGAGCCACGGGCCCGCCGATCCACCCAGGGAAGCGAGCGCAAACAAAAATCCACCGATGCGTTTCGCCCGCGCTCCATACCATTTGGAAAGCCAGGCGATATAGATGGGGTAGATTGAGGCGCATCCTAATCCGGCGAGAAAAACTCCGACAATGGTTACCTTGAGCGTGGTGGAAAAGATGATCACCAGCGTTCCCACTGATGTCAGGGCGAGGGCGGCAAGAACCAGAGGCGCTTCCGATACAGACAATAAGACGAGCGGCGCTAATCCGCGTCCAACGGTAAGCCCAGAATAGAAAAACATCGGCGCCAGCGTGGTCAGATTCGAGATTCCGTTAGCGATCCGACGGGAGTATTCTGCGGACCAGACCCCGATGCTCGTCTCCATGCAGACATAGATCAAGAAAAGAGCGGCCATTGCCACGGTCACGCCGCGTCCGAGGGTGCGGGTTGCGGCTCCAGCGCTCTCCAGGTGTTTTTCATGTTTTTCGGGGCCGAAGCGTGCAAACAGAAGTGACAGCGCCAGCAGAGCGCCGAAAATGCCATAGCCAATAAGCAAGCCCGGCAAATGATTATTTCTCAACGCCATGGCGATCATGGGCGAGCAGGCCATTGCTCCTAGTCCCCACGTAAAATTAAGCAGGTTCAATAACGAGGCGCTGCGAGCGCCACCGGCTTCCGCCACGTACAAATTGGTCCCCGGCGTGATGAGCCCATATCCGAGCCCAAATGCCGCGGTAGCCGCCAGAGCATTCGCGTGTGTGCTCGCGTTGAGAGTGGCAAGGCCGTATCCGATGAGCGCATAGCCCGCGACCAACGATGGCCGATAACCGCGCCAGGCCATCCACGCGCCAGATCCAACGGTGCCTACTAGCGAAGCCAGGAATTGAACGCTCGAGAAGAGGCCCGCTTGCCCGTCATCGAGTGTCCACTTGCGAATGAATACCGGCAGCATCGGCCCGACAATCGTAGTGGCGATACCGCTCAATATAAAGCCGATGAAAAGAACGGCCATCAGGCCGGTGCGGCTCTTCGTGGTGCGCTCCGGGACTGCCACCGTTGTGGTTGTAGACATGCGTTTAAAACATTCTGAAGGAGCCAGCCGCCATAGGCAACTTTGAGTTGAAGAGGGTACCTACTTCGCGCCGGGAAACTCGTGTACGCTCTTCGTCGAAAGTTGAAACCACTTAGGCTCCAATGATCAACGTCGGACTTATCGGATTCGGCCTGGCAGGGCGCGCATTTCACGCCCCGGTGATTCGGGCGGTTCATGGTCTGAGGCTTGCGGCCATTGTGCAGCGCACCGGCAATGAAGCCGCGGAACTGTATCCGGACGTGCGCATTGTCCGCACCGTCGAAGAGTTGCTGGCGATTTCTGATATTCGCCTGGTCGTAATCGCTACGCCCAACGGCACGCACTATTCGATAGCGCAGCAATGTCTTGCGGCAGGCCGCGAGGTGGTGGTCGATAAGCCTTTGACACCAACGTTAGACGAAGCTCGTGATCTGGTCCGATTCGCACAAGAAAAAGGGCGCCTGCTTACGGTTTATCAGAACCGGCGCTACGACGGCGACTTTCAAGCTCTGCGTCAAATTGTTACGAGCGGCCGTCTTGGCCGCATCGTGCGACTCGAATCGAACTACGACCGTTTCCGTGCTCGGTTAAAAGCAAACGCGTGGCGCGAACGCTCCGGACCCGGTACTGGTATTCTCTTTGACCTCGCGCCACACCTAAGCGACCATGCGCTTGTACTTTTCGGTCTTCCCGAGGCCGTCACCGCCGATATCCGCATCGAGCGCGAACACGCTGTGACCGACGATTCCTTCGATCTTACGCTGCACTACACCGGCGGCTTGCGTGCAGTGCTTCGCGTCACGATGCTCGCCGCGGTTGCGCGGCCGCGTTTCGTTCTCCACGGCACCAGCGGCGCCTACGTGAAGGACGCCTTCGACGTGCAAGAGCCCAAATTGCGCGCGGGCCGCCTCCCCTGGAACGAAACGCCTGCCGAATCGGAGCAAGAAGAGAACTCCGGCATTCTCACGCTCGTGGACGAGAACGGAAAGACCACGGAACGACGCGTGCCACCCGCGCCAGCCGATTACCGCGCTTATTACGCCAACATCCGGGACACCTTACTTGGCACTGCCGCTCCCGCGGTCACGCCACAACACGCGCTCGACGTCATGCAAGTTCTTGAACTGGCCCGCCAAAGCAGCGCCCGGCGTTGCACCGTCCCGTGGCCGGACTGAAGCTTGCCCCTACATTCACGACGGAATGCTGTTGCTTCCGCGTATAATCACAAGAAGGGAGCGCCACGTTGATCGAACTCGCACCTTCCATCCTTTCCGCCAATTTCGCGCAGCTGGGCGCTGAAGCGCTCGCCGCCATCGACGGCGGCGGCACGGTTTTGCATCTCGATGTGATGGATGGACACTTCGTTCCGAATCTTACGATTGGCCCGCCGGTCGTGGCTTCGCTGCGCAAGACGATTCCGAAGGTGCCATTCGATTGCCACCTAATGATCGAAAACCCGGACGATTACGTCGGCGCATTTGCAGAGGCCGGCGCCAATTGGATTTCCGTGCACCAGGAAGCCTGCGTCCACCTGAATCGCACATTGCACCTGATCGCATCGCACAATTGCCAGCCCGCCGTGGTCATTAATCCCGCGACACCCGTGCACATGCTCGACGAAGTGCTGGACATTGTGCATCACGTGTTGGTGATGTCCGTCAATCCGGGCTTTGGCGCACAGAAATTTATTCCCGGCTCGCTTCACAAAATTGAGGCGCTGGTTCAGATTCGCGAGCGGCGTGGGCTTTCTTTCCGCATCGAAGTAGACGGCGGCGTTGATCTAACAACGGTTGGTGACGTGGTTCGCGCCGGAGCCGATTTGCTGGTCGCCGGCAATGCGGTGTTTGCCCACGGCGACATTCGCGAGAATGCTCGCAAGCTGCTGCAAGCCGTGCGCGGCGCGACCGCAATGCGCGCCTAAAGTACCGCGTCCAATACCTTCACTGCTCCTCGTAGTTCCATGTCAATCCGCCATCGACGAAGTAAGTCGTTCCCGTCACGTAATCGGCATCGGAAGACGCCAGAAACGCCGCCACCGAAGCCACATCTTCCGGTTTGCCGAGCCGCTTCAGCGGAATGTTTTCCAACAGCGACTTTAGCTTTACCGGATCATTCAGCAGTTTCTTGTTGATGGGCGTCTCGATCGCGCCTGGAGCAATCGAATTAATCGTGATTTCAAGTGGTGCCAGCTCGATCGATAGATTGCGAGTCAGCATTTTGATGCCGCCCTTGCTTGCGCAATAAGAGGCGAAATGCGGGAACGGCAGCTCTTCGTGCACGGAGCTAATGTTGATGACCTTGCCGCCAGCCTTGGCCTGCATGCGGTGCTTCACGAACGCTTGCGTCACGAAGAAAGGACCTTTCAGATTCACGTTGAGAACGAGATCGTAATCCTGCTCGCTCACATCCCAGAAGTCAGCGCGGCGTTCAAGTCCGGCGTTGTTCACCAAAATGTCGATGCGTCCCAGTTGTTTCACGGCATCGGCCACGAAGCGTTGCCCCTCGGCGACGTTGCTCACGTCGCACTGCAACGCCACGGCTTTTCGGCCTCCCTTCTTGACCGCTGCGACGACTTCGTCGGCTCCAGCTTTATTGGAGCGATAGCACAGCCCCACGTCGGCGCCTTCCGCCGCTAGCCGCTCGACAATCGCGCGGCCAATTCCTTGGTCCCCGCCAGTCACGGCAACCACTTTGCCATCCAACCGATTTGCCACGATGGTCTCCTTCGTTTGGTTCACCGATGAGATGCACCACGCCCTGGATTGTTTCGCGAAGCTATTCAATAGAGAGCGCGTTAGGGATTCTAAAGGACTTAGCGTGCTGCCACGGTTGGGGAAAGCGAATCCTTTGCAGCGTTTTCGTACAGGTGAAGAATTTGTGTGGCCCGCTTCAATAAATCGGACGGGAGTTCGCCCGGTTGGTAGTCGACCCAGCCTGTCGAATAGGGCAAAGCGATCTTCTCACCCGCGGATACGATTTCCAACGGACCGACGCGGTTCAATATGAGCTTCACCTCGCCGAGCGTGCATTCCGTCAGGATTAGCAGGAAGTCGCTGTTTCCGAGACGCACGGCAAAATCGGAGCCACGGATTGCTTTTTTCAGCCGCCGGGCGAACTCTTTCAGCAAGGAATCCACAGCGGACTTGCCATATCGCTGCGTAATCTGCGGGAACTCGTCGATATGGATAGTAGCAACGCTCAGGGCGGTGTTTTCGCGCCGCGCGCGGCCTATCTCTTTGCCGAGTTGTTGCTCAATGGAGACCCGGTTGTACAGCCCGGTGACCGGGTCAAAGCCGGAAGCGTCCGCGAATTCGCCGACGCCCTTTTCCGGGAACGGATTCTGGGCCGTAAGGCCCTTTCGGCGGCGGCGGAAGGACCATTGCCGGTACACAAGCCAAAAATTGAAAACGAGCACGAGACCTGCTGTTCCCCACTGCGCCTGATCGGGTCGAATTTCATAAAAGTGATTGGCGCTGCGAAAAAGAGAGGGCAGGAAAGAGAGTACTAAGGCCGATGTGGCAAGAAGCGTGACGGCAGCGGCCGAAAACCACAGCCACCACTCGCTACGTGCGAGATGCCGCAAGTCCGTTTCAATCTGAAGCGCACGAAAAGCGCCTGAGCCTTCCAGAGGAGAAGGTTCCGACGTGCGCGCGCGAAGGCCCAAGATGGACGTCATCTAGCTTTACGGTCCGAAGCAACTGTAAACATGCAGTGGCCCATGGGGCAATCGTCAAAGAGTACAGGCCCTTCGCACTGCAAAACTGAACTCATGGGCAGGAGTGACCGATTGTGGGAGTACCGGACCCCGAAGTCCTCGAAATCGCGTTTGCGGGAGTGGCTTACTAGGGGAAGTAAAGGCTGCGTTCGTGCAGCCCATGCCCAAGGGAAGACCAGCCCTTTCACTTGCGCTTGCCACGCGATCCGCTCGCAAAGGATCGCCGAGGGAAGGGTATAAAATGAAAAACAGATGGATTATTGCCGGACTGTTAGCAGCGCTGATGTTCCTCGGAGGTGCGAAGGCCGCGGCGCAATCGTATAATCCGGTTCACTGGCTGAAAAAAGGCCCCACCGCCAGCGAACAACTCGCCGCGAATACCGACCACAGCAAGAAACTTGCTTCCCAGCTACAGGCGATCTTGCCGCCCAAGACGAAACTCGAGGATGCGTGCACAGCGTTTCGTCAGTTGAGCGACTGTGTTGCCGCGTTGCACGTCAGCCACAATCTCAAAATCAAGTTCAACTGTTTGAAATGGGACGTCACCGGGACCCAACCGGTGAAGGGAAATGTTTCTGCGTGCACCGCTCCTGACAGCGGAAAGCCGCTGAGCCTCAGCAAGGCAATTCAGACGCTGAAGCCTGATGCGGATGCCAAGACAGAAGCGAAAAGTGCTGAGAGGCGCGCCCAGGAAGATATAAAGGACGCTTCGTCCTGAGGCTCCACCGCCGCCTTCAGGCGGGACTGTTCCTATTTCAATGGGGGAAAGGCGTCTGTTTCGGCCCTTAGCGTACTTCCCAGGTGTCGCCCGCGTGCAGGATTTTGTTTAGGTCGCCTGCGCCACGCTTCGCGATTACGTCATTGATTTGCTGATTCATCACGTCTTCGTAGCGCGGCAGATCGTCCCAGGCGCGAAACACGCCGATAGGTGTCGGGAAGCCGGGACGATGCTCCATGTGCGACAGTAGAAAAGCGTACGACGGCCGCGGATGATGCGCGTCGTGCACGATGAGATCCGACTCTGTGATGCCGTTTCCGAGTGCAACGACTTCGATGTCGCCATCGGATTTGCGGCGAATGCCTTTGTCGCGATTCTTGCCGAAAACTAGCGGCTTCCCATGCTCGAGTTGCAAGACGTGCTCGCTCCTCGCATCGCGTTCCGTGATTGAGAACCACGCGCCATCGTTGAAAATATTGCAGTTCTGCAGGATTTCCACGAACGCCGAACCCTTGTGCACCGCCGCGTGCTTCAGCGTGTCTTTCAGGTGAGACTGAAAAACGTCCACCGAGCGCGCGACGAAGGTCGCTTCCGCTCCGATGGCCAGAGACACCGGGTTGAACGGCCGATCTACTGAACCGAAGGGCGTCGACTTCGTCTTCTTATTCACTTCCGATGTCGGCGAATACTGGCCCTTTGTAAGTCCATAAATACGATTGTTGAAGAGCAAGACTTTGAGTCCGACATTGCGCCGCAGCATGTGAATCGTGTGATTGCCGCCAATCGAAAGCGCGTCGCCGTCGCCTGTCGCCACCCATACTTCCAAGTCCGGCCGGATTGCCTTGATTCCCGTGGCAACCGCCGGCGCGCGGCCATGAATGGTGTGAAAGCCGAACGTGTTCATGTAATAAGGGAATCGACTCGAGCAGCCGATTCCGGAAACCACCACAAAATTCTCCCGCTTGATGCCAAGCTCAGGAAAAACCGATTGAACAGCCGCAAGAATGGCGTAATCCCCGCAACCCGGGCACCAGCGGACCTCCTGGTCCGTCTGGAAATCTTTTCTCGTCAGCGGCGGCGGTAGTGTTGCGGTACTCATTGCGATTTCTCCCCCGGATCGGCACAGCCTCAGGCACGCGGGCCTGAGCTACAGCATCGGCGTGTTACGCGTCCAGCATTTCCTCAATTTTTTGCTCAAGCTCAACTTGTTTGAAAGGTCGGCCCTGGATTTTGTTCAGTCCCACGGCATCCACCAGGTATTTCGCTCGCAGCACCCAGAGCAATTGGCCCATATTCAGTTCCGGAACCAAAACCTTCTTGTAACGCTTGATGACCTCGCCCAAGTTCGACGGCAGCGGATTCAGGTGCCTTAGATGAACGTGCCCGACCCTACGTCCCTCCGCCCGCTGTGCTTTTACCGCAGCGGTTATCGCACCGTGCGTGGAACCCCACGCAATAATCAGCAAATCGCCTTCCGCGTCACCCGCGGGTTCAATGTCCGGAATGTCTTGCGCAATGGCTGCCACTTTTGCTGCGCGGATGCGCACCATCTTCTCGTGATTCAGCGGCTCATAATTGATGTTGCCGCTGACGTCCTGCTTCTCCAGCCCGCCTATGCGGTGCTCCAGCCCCGGCGTTCCAGGAACCGCCCAGGGTCGCGCCAAAGTCTGCGGATCGCGCTTGTATGGTAGGTATCCTCCGTTCGCAGAGTTTGGCTCGGTTGCAAAATGGACCGGAAACGCTGGAATGTCGGCTGCGTCCGGAATGCGCCATGGTTCCGCGCCATTGGCAAGGTAGCCGTCGGAAAGAAGAATGACGGGCACCATATATTTAACGGCGATCCTGCAAGCCTCAAGAGCGGCCCAGAAGCAATCACTCGGCGTTGCCGCCGCGACAATCGGGATCGGCGCCTCGGAATTGCGCCCGAAGAGCGCCTGCAGCAAGTCCGCTTGCTCCGTCTTGGTGGGAAGCCCAGTCGATGGCCCGCCGCGCTGAATGTCGCAGACAACCAGCGGGATTTCCACAGCGACTGCCAAGCCCATTGCTTCGGTCTTAAGCGCCATGCCAGGGCCGGAGGTCGTGGTTATGGCCAGAGCACCGGCGTAAGCCGCGCCAATAGCGGAAGTTATCGCCGCGATCTCATCCTCGGCTTGGAACGTCATCACGCCAAAGTCTTTATATTGAGAAAGCTCGTGCAGGATGTCCGAGGCCGGAGTAATCGGATAACTGCCTTGAAAGAGCCGCAAGCCCGATTTTTGCGAAGCCGTGATGAAGCCTAGCGCCAGCGCCTGGTTGCCGCTCAAATTCCGATACACGCCGGGGGCGAGCTGTGCCGGCGGAATCTCGTAGCTGATCTGAAAGGCTTCGGTAGCTTCGCAGTATGAATAACCAGCCTTCATCGCCAGCTTGTTGGCTTCGACCAGCAGCGGCTTATTCTTGAACTTGTCCTCAATCCACCGCACCGTCGAATCCATCGACCGGTTGTACAGCCAGTAGCACATACCCAGCGCGAAGAAGTTCTTGCAGCGGTCCATGGACTTTGCGTCCAGGCCCAGGTGCTCCAGCGCCACGCGCGTCAGGCGTTCCAGCTCGACCGAAAACAGCCGGAACTTGTCCAGCGAATGGTCTTCCAGCGGATTGGAGGTCATCTGCGCCTTGCGCAGGTCCGTTTCCTTGAAGCTGTCGGAATTGACAATGAGGATGCCGTTAGCCTTCAAGTCCGCGACGTTTACCTTTAGCGCCGCCGGATTCATGGCGATAAGGACATCCACCGCGTCGCCGGGCGTGTAAACGTCGTTTGAGGAAAAATGGAGTTGATACCCGCTTACACCCGGCAACGTGCCGGCAGGGGCGCGAATTTCGGCCGGAAAGTCCGGAAACGTGGCGATGTCATTACCATACAACGCAACCGTATTAGTGAACTGGCTGCCTGTGATCTGCATGCCGTCGCCGGAATCCCCGGCGAAGCGAATGACTGCCTGATCGATCTTTTCTCGCCGGCTTTTGGTCAGCGGAGAATCAATAAGTGTCGACATAAACTGCCTGACCCCATTTTGGAGAAGCTCCTCAACGATTTCCCCCGCGAGGAACACGGCTCAGTCAATAGGATGACGCGTGCAAAGTGCAGGATATCTGTTGGTTGCGCCCGCCGCGAGCCGGCATGGCAAGGATACCACACCGGCTCGCCCGCGGCGGGGAGAGAGTCCGCCGCTCGGGCAATGTGCTCTAGAGAAAAAGACGTGCGCAGCGGCTCCGAGGTTGCATGCTGATGAGGAAATCATTTTTTCTTATGCGACCCGATGTGCACGTAGTTACGGAGTCGTTCTAACTTTGCTTTTCCAGCATTGCGAGCAAAGGAAGTGCTTGACAGTTCGCTTTCTATTCGCCTAAGGTGGTTGCAACGGTCGCGAATCTGCGGCCATGAAATTGGAGGTAAACGCCCATGGCCCTGACCAAACGACAGAAAGAAGTGCTCGACTATTTGGTGGCGTTCGAGACCAAGCACGGGTACGCGCCGAGCTTCGAGGAAATCGGCAAGGGCATGAAGCTAACCTCGCTGGCCACGGTGCACAAACACATCACCACGCTCGAGAAAAAAGGATTTATTCGCCGCGGCTACAACCAGAGCCGCTCCATTGAGATTTTGCAATTGCCAAAATCCGTGAAGGACCAGGTCATAGAGCGCAAAGTTCAGGAACTGCCGCTAGTCGGACGAATTGCCGCCGGACGGCCGCTGGAAGCGGTGGAAGAACGCGAGACGCTCTCGCTCGGTGACTTCGCCCGTGGTGGAAATTCCTTTGCGCTAAAAGTGAAAGGCACCTCGATGATCGACGATCACATCATGGACGGCGACTTCGTAGTGTGCGAGCAGACGCAGGTGGCTAATTCCGGCGAGATCGTCGTCGCTCTCATCAATGGAGAAGAGGCGACGCTAAAGAGATTTTACCGCGAGGGCCCTGGGAAGATTCGCCTACAGCCCGCAAATTCAGAAATGGCGCCGATCATCGTTCCCGCCAACGAAGTTAAGATACAGGGCCGTGTAATCAGTGTCCTGCGCAAGTACTGAGCCAAACGCGACTCTCTGCAACTTGCCCTGACGCGACTTCGCTTTGTACGTGCGTCCCTTTACATCACCCGCTACATCAAACTACCAATGATTCCGCCGACGTGCGGTCGTACATCCTGAGCAGCGCCGGTTTTTATTCAGTTGCGCTACGCGAACTGACGCTTGACTTGCGAGGAATCACCGGAGGGCGTACTTGTTCTCAAAACTTTCTGCGCTGCTGGCGATTCTTGTCTGCATCGTTTTTTGGCCCGCAGGCGCGGCGGCATACTCTGTGCTCTCCCACGAAGCCATCATCGATTCGGCGTGGGACGCCAATATCAAGCCCATATTGCTGAAGCGCTTTCCGGACGCAACTCCGGACGAGCTGCGCGAGGCGCATGGCTACGCCTACGGCGGTGCGATCATTCAAGACATGGGCTACTACCCGCACGGCAGCATCTTTTTTAGCGACTTGGCTCATTATGTCCGCAGCGGCGACTTCGTCATTGCTTTGCTACGCGATTCCAAAGATTTAAACGAATACGCCTTCGCCCTCGGTGCTATGGCCCACTATGCCGCGGATACGGATGGCCATAGGCTCGGGACAAACCGCGCCGTGCCGATCCTTTACCCCAAGCTCAGAAAAAAGCACGGCGACTCGGTCACCTATGAAGATGATCCACTGGCTCATGTGAAAACGGAATTCGGTTTTGACGTTCTCGAGGTTGCAAAGGAGCGCTACGCCCCGGAGAGCTATCACGATTTCGTCGGTTTTCAAGTCGCCGCTCCGTTGCTCGAGCAGGCTTTTCGCGAAACCTACGGCTTGGATTTGAAGAACGTTCTCACCAACGAAACCAAAGTGCTGGGCTCATACCGGCGGGATGTCAGCAAACTTATTCCCAGGGCGACCCGGGTAGCCTGGTCTCTTAAGGAAAAAGACATCAGGAAAGATGTGCCCGGGATCACCAGGAAGAAGTTTCTCTACAACCTGTCGCGCTCAAGCTACGAGCGCGAATGGGGCAAGGATTACCAGCCTCCTGGCGCATGGGACCGGTTTCTCGCGTTTATCTACCGGTTGCTGCCAAAATTCGGGCCATTGCGTGTGTTACAGCTCAAGACACCGACTCCGGAAACTGAACGAATGTTCCAGGCCAGCTTCAACGCCACAATGGACCGCTATCGCAAACTGCTGAAAGAAGAAGGCGATGGGCACGTGAACCTGGCGAACAATAACTTCGATGTCGGCGAGTTCACCCCTCCCGGCAAATACCGAATGAATGATGACGCCCACGCCAAGCTGCTCGATAAGCTTGCCGAGCAAGGTTTTGCCGGCATGACGCCGGACCTGCGTGCAGAGCTGCTGACCTTCTTCAGCGACCCCAACGCTCCCTACGCTACCAAGCGCAAGCCCAAAGAGTGGAACAAGGTCGAGGCGGAACTGCAGCAGTTGAAATCGACAGCGCCGCAGCCCGTAACCGCCGAGACTGTCCCGGCCTCTTTCTAAGCGAAAACAAGGCGGTTCTCGGGCCGATAACTTTTGTTTGCCCTCCGCATTGAAAAAACTCCTGCGGCATCGCACCCCCGCTCGTGCGAAAATCTAAAGTTTCACGCGAGCCTTGATTCGCTCCCGTGATGACCGCTTGATGACAAAGACGAAAAGCATCCAGAAACTTCTCGCTGCCAACCGCAGTGAAATCGCCATTCGCATTTTTCGCGCCGCCAACGAGCTAGGACTGCGCACCGTCGGCATTTACTCGCAGGAAGACCGCTTGGGGCTGCACCGCTTCAAGGCGGACGAAGCCTACCAAGTCGGGGCCGGCAAGGGTCCAGTGGAAGCGTATCTGGACATAGCGGGAATCGTGGCCCTGGCGAAAGAGAAAAGCGTCGACGCCATTCATCCGGGCTACGGCTTTTTGTCCGAAAATCCCGCATTCGCGCGTGCGTGCGAAAAAGCAGGCATCACCTTTGTCGGTCCGACACCGGCTCTGCTCGAACTCTTGGGCGATAAGACCGCTGCGCGAAGACTAGCTGCATCGGCAGATGTGCCAGTGCTGCCCGGCACGGAAGAACCGGTGCAATCGGCAACCGAGGCGCAAAAAATCGCCCGTGAAATCGGTTATCCCGTAATCGTAAAAGCCGCCATGGGCGGCGGTGGCCGCGGCATGCGCGTCGTACACGATCCCGCCGAACTGGATTCCAGGCTCGAAGAAGCGCAGGGGGAGGCGCGCTCCGCTTTCGGCGATGCCTCCGTCTTTCTGGAAAAATATCTTCCGCGAGCGCGCCACATCGAAGTGCAGATTCTTGCCGACCATCACGGCAATCTGCTGCATCTTTGGGAGCGTGACTGCTCCGTGCAGCGTCGCCACCAAAAAGTGGTGGAGGTCGCCCCGGCAGCAAATCTGCCCGCCACCGTACGTAATGAACTATGCGAAGCCGCCCTTCGAATCGCGCGTAAAGCGAAATATCGTAACGCCGGTACCGTCGAGTTTCTGTACGACGTGGACGCAAGCAAGTGGTACTTCATCGAAGTGAACCCCCGCATTCAGGTTGAGCACACGGTGACGGAGATGGTCACGGGCATCGACCTGGTGCAAGCGCAAATTCGCATCGCACAAGGCTGCAATCTGCATGACGCCCCGCTCTCGCTGCCCAAGCAGGAAAGCGTGCCCTTGTATGGCGCAGCGCTGCAATGCCGCGTCACCACGGAAGACCCCGAAAAGAATTTTGCGCCCGACTACGGAAAAATCTCCACGTACCGTTCTCCCGCCGGATTTGGCATTCGCCTCGACGGCGGCACAGCCTACGCCGGCGCTCTGCTCGCCGCATATTATGATTCCTTGCTCGTGAAGGTGACCTCCTGGGGACGCAACCTTCCCGAAGCTTGCCGGCGCATGGATCGCGCCCTCCGTGAATTTCGCATTCGCGGCGTAAAGACCAACATTCCGTTCCTGGAAAATGTCGTCAATCATCCGCGATTCCGCGCCGGCGAAGTCACCACCTCTTTTCTCGACGATTCGCCAGAACTCTTTCGCATCGCCAGCCGGGGCGACCGCGCCACCAAGCTGCTCTCCTACCTTGGCGACGTAATCCTTAACGGCAACCCCGAGGTCAAAGGTAAGAAAATTCCGGAAGCCTTCGAGCCGGTGGTCCTCCCAACCGTACCGGGAATCGCGCCGCCGCCGGGCTCTCGGCAATTACTGCAGAAACTAGGACCGAAAAAATTCGCAGCCTGGACGCGTAAAGAAAAGCGCTTACTCATCACAGACACCACGTTTCGCGACGCGCACCAATCTCTGATGGCAACCCGAGTCCGCACCAACGATCTTCTAGCCACCGCGAGCGTCGTAGCCCAACGGCTTCCGAATCTGTTCAGTGTCGAAATGTGGGGCGGCGCCACCTTCGATACTGCTCTGCGCTTTTTGCATGAAGATCCGTGGCAACGCCTCCGCGAGCTGCGCAAGTGCATCCCGAACATCTGCTTCCAGATGTTGCTGCGCGGCGCAAATGCCGTCGGCTACGCGTCCTATCCCGACAATGTCATCCAGGAATTCGTGCGCGAAGCCTACGCGCAGGGCATCGATATCTTCCGCATCTTCGATTCGCTCAACTCCATCGAAAACATGCGCGTCGCAATCGACGCCGTGCTCGAAACCGGCGGCGTCTGCGAACCGGCCATTTGTTACACCGGAGACATTCTCGACGCGAGCCGCCCAAAATATTCCCTCAAGTACTACGTCACAATGGCCAAGCAACTCGAGAAACTCGGCGCGCACTTTCTCGCCATCAAAGACATGGCCGGACTCTGCAAACCCTACGCCGCTTTCCAACTCGTCCGCGCCCTTCGCGAAGAGCTCGGCATCCCAATTCACTTTCACACTCACGACACCAGCGGCCTGAACGCCGCCTCTGTGCTGAAGGCGGCGGATGCCGGCGTGGATGTCGCCGATGCCGCGGTCGCTTCGATGAGCGGGGGCACGAGTCAGCCCAATCTCAATTCGATCGTCGAATCTCTGCGCTACACTCCTCGCGACACACAGCTCGACATCGACGCGCTCAACGAGTGCTCCGACTATTGGGAAACGGTGCGCGCGTACTATCTGCCCTTCGATTCTGCTCCCAAATCAGGTTCCGCCCGCCTCTATCAACACGAAATTCCCGGCGGCCAGTACACGAATCTGCGTGAACAAGCCGCCGCCATGGGTCTGGGGCACCGCTGGCGTGAAGTCGAAAAAATGTACGCCAGCGTGAATCAGCTTTTCGGCGACATCGTCAAAGTCACGCCCTCCAGCAAAGTCGTCGGAGACATGGCGCTGTTTCTGATGGCCAAGGAAATGACCGCCGAGGATTTGCTTCAGCTCGACGAGCACCACGATCTCTCGCTTCCGAATTCAGTGGTCGAAATGTTCTCGGGCGTATTGGGCGTGCCTCCGGGCGGCTGGCCCAGGAAGCTGCAAAAAATTATCCTGCGCGGCGCAGCCCCGCTTCGCGGACTTCCCAGCGACAATCTGCCCGCGGCAAAGTTGGATCACGAGCAGGAAGTTCTCGAGAAAAAAGTAGGCCATGCAATCCGCCGCGACGACCTCCTGAGCTACCTGCTGTACCCGGACGTCTTTCTCAAATACGACAAGTTCCGCCAAACGTATTCGGATGTCAGCGTCCTCCCCACTCCGGCATTCTTCTATGGGCTGAAGTCCGGCGAGGAGATCACCATCGAGATCGAGCAAGGTAAGACGCTGATCCTAAAATTTCTCACCATCAGCGATCCGCATCCCGACGGAACGCGCACCCTTTTCTTCGAACTCAACGGCCAGCCCCGCGAAGTCAACGTCCGCGATCGCGCCTTACGCGTTGTCGAGCGCGCTCATCCCAAGGCCGATCCCGCCGACGCCGGCCAAGTGCCCGCGCCAACCGCAGGCGTAATCTCCGGCGTCGCCGTGCAGGCCAACCACGCTGTCGAACGCGGCGCAAAATTGCTCACTCTGGAAGCCATGAAAATGCAGTCCAATATCTACGCTCCGATCTCCGGCCGCGTCACCAAGTTGCTCGTTATCCCCGGCCAGCACGTCGAAGCCAAAGACCTACTGGTAATGATCGTTCCGTGAGCGCACCAGATCTCCACAAGCACGAAAAAGTTCGCTCGCGCTTCCTCCGCAACCAGCGCGACCTCATTGTTTACCTCCCGCCCCGCTATCACGACCAATCCGAGCGCCGTTTCCCGGTCCTCTATATGCACGACGGTCAAAACTTGTTCGACGGCGCCACCTCCTTCATTCCCGGTGTGGACTGGCACGTCGGCCACACCGCCGACGATTTCATTCTCACCGGCGCCGTGCAGCCGCTCATTATCGTCGGAATTTACAACATCGGAAAATCGCGCATCCACGAATACACGCCCACCAAAGCCCCGCGTCTAGGCGGCGGCCGCGCCGATCGCTACGCCAAATTTCTCACACAGGAAGTCATGCCGTTCATTCATCGGGAATACCGCGTGGTTGCCGATGCCCGTGTCACCGGAATCGGTGGTTCATCGCTCGGCGGCTTGCTCTCTCTCTATCTCGGCCTCATGCATCCGCGAGTCTTCGGCCGCATCGCCGCTCTCTCGCCGTCGGTGTGGTGGAATCAGCGCGTCCTCCACCGTATGACCGCTGCCGCGAATATCGAGCCGCGCCCGCGCATCTGGCTCGACATCGGCACGCAGGAAGGCCCGCGCATCGTTCAGGAGGTCGAGCAATATCGCGACATCCTTCTGCAGAAAGGCTGGCAGCTCGGCAAAGACCTTTCCTACCAGCGCGTCGAAGGCGCCGAGCACAACGAAGCCGCCTGGGCCCGGCGCGTCGGCCCCTTCTTGCGATTCTTGTATCCCGCCGCCGAGTCCACAGTATAATCCGCGATATTTTTAGCCGTAGGGGCGCAGCATGCTGCGTCCCCAGACGTCCAGGCTTCGACACCGTGTAATAGCGGAAGTTCGCCGTCCGAGAAGCGCATGAACAATACTCGCCCGCTCACCATCCTCTGCGTAAGCTCCTACGAAAAGGGTCAGGAATTCCTGCGCACCTGCAAAGCTCTGGGTTGCCGCGTGCTCCTCCTCACCGTTGAAAAACTCCGCGATGCCGACTGGCCCCGCGAAGCCCTCGACGATATTTTCCTGATGCCCGAGGACATTGCCCAGCACCACCTGATCTACACGGTCAGCTACATGGCCCGCTCGCAACCCATCGACCGCATCGTCGCCCTTGACGAATTCGATATGGAAAATGTTTCCGCCCTGCGCGAGCACCTACGAATCCCCGGCATGGGCCTTACCACCATCCGCTATTTCCGCGACAAACTGGCCATGCGCGCGCGCGCCAAAGAAGCGGGTATCCTCGTCCCCGAATTCGTCCACATCCTCAACTACGACGCCATTCGCGACTTCATGGCCCGCGTTCCTTCTCCTTGGCTATTGAAACCCCGCTCGCAAGCCTCCGGCATCGGCATGAAAAAGATTCACAAGCCCGATGATCTCTGGCCTTGGCTCGATCAACTCGGCGATCAACAATCCTTCTACCTTCTCGAGCAGTTCGTTCCCGGCATCGTGTATCACGTGGACAGCATCGTTTCCGAGCGCGAAGTCCTCTTCGATGAGCCGCACGCCTACGGCGCTCCGCCCCTCGACGTCTCGCATCAAGGTGGCGTATTCACCACGCGCACCCTGCCGCGCGATGCCGCTGAGACCAGGAAACTGCTCGAGGTCAATCGCGATGTGATTGATGGCCTCGGCTATCTGCGCGGCGTCACCCACGCCGAATTCCTGAAATCGCACGCGGACGGGAAATTCTATTTCATCGAAATCGCCGCGCGCGTAGGCGGCGCCTACATCTCCGATGTGATCGAAGCCGCCACCAACATCAATCTCTGGCGCGAATGGGCACGTATCGAGGTCGGGGCAGGGAAGCAGCCCTACCAACTTCCCGCCGCACGCAGCGACTACGCCGGTGTGATTCTTTCTCTCGCCCGACAGCAGCACCCAGACACGTCCGCGTACAACGATCCCGAAATCGTCTATCGCGTCTCGAAATATCATCACGCCGGCTTCGTCCTCAAATCTTCGACCGCCGAACGCGTTCAGCAACTCCTCGATTCCTATTCCACGCGCTTCGCCGAAGATTTCCTCGCAACGCAACCGGTTCCCGATCGGCCGACTGCCTAGCGCGCAGAAATCACTCTTTTGGTTGCGCGTACAGGGTGTATGCTGTCCGCCCCGGCCTAGTAACTCTCTGGAACAGCTCTGTCACACTTTGTTTGCTGCGCACATTCCGCAGGTCTAGAGTTTCCTCTACCCCGGCCGGAAATCTGCGTGGGGTGCTGCTGTCCCTTTGGGGAGGTCCGATGTGGGGGAATAAAAAGCCGGAAACGCCGCAAGCCGCTCCAAGGCCGCAGGCCGCGCAACCGGAGCAGAAAAATTCACCAGTGAATCAGGCGCCGAAGCCCGCTCCGGCGACTTGGGAGGAAAAAACCGTGAGTACAGATGCTTTGCGTCCATTGGGTGCGACCGGGGACCGTGCAACCGCGCGGCTCGGGTCCAGCCTGCATGTGAAAGGCGAAATTACGGGCAACGAAGATCTGCAGATCGATGGCTCGGTCGAAGGACTGATCCAGCTCGACGAGCGGAAGCTGACCATCGGCGCCACTTCCAAAGTGACCGCTGACGTCATTGCCCGTGAGGTTGTGGTCTACGGCAACGTGAAGGGAAATCTTCGCGCCAAGGATCGCATCGAAATCAAGAAAGATGGCTCGGTCGTCGGCGACCTGACTACCTCGCGCATCATGATCGAAGACGGCGCCTACTTCAAAGGCTCCATCGAGATCGACAAGACCGCCGAAAAGGAATCCCGCAGCAGCGCGTTTGCGAAGCCCGCGACCGCGAACGCCGGAGCGCCGGCGGCAAAAACGATCTAACTTTCCCAACTCTGAGTACCTCCCAAGCGGCGCGGGCCTCCAGTCCGCGCCGTTTTGCTTTGCCATCCTGTTTGTAGGGGTGCAGTACCGCTGCACCCAGCTTGGCAAGATCGATCATTGCCCGTTCCTCTCTTCATCATTTCTCTTTATCTACTCCTCGAAGAGACCAGCGAAACTCCGCGAGCGTGAGACAGATGCGTTGAAGCCGCTCCTCCTGGGCCTATATTAAGCAGTTGACAATATAAAATATAAGTTTACTCTTCAAGAATCCGCAATAGCTATGGGAGTTCGCGCAAGTGGGGCACTTTCGAAACCGCGCATCTGCCATCGTCTTCGCTCTCTTCCTCCTCGCCTGCGCAGGATGTGGAGGCGGCGGTGGGTCGTCGCCAAACGTGCAGCCACCTCCACCTCCTTCTCCCGACTTTGCAATTACGCTCTCGTCCACTTCGCTGTCCGTAGCGCAAAGTGCAACCAGCACACCAATCACTATCTCGGTCGCCGGCCAAAACGGCTTCACCGGCCCAGTTCAGATAACCTTATCCGGCGCGCCGAGCGGCATAATTTCGAATCCTGCAAGTCCTTTCAACATTTCATCCGGCACGAACACCGCCGTAGTCTTCGGTGCAGCCACAACTGCTGCCACAGGAACTTTCACGATCACGGCTCAAGGCAGCAGTGGCTCGTTGTCCCACTCCGCCACGCTCGCGCTCGCGGTACAAGCCGCCAACGTCGCGTCCCTACCGCGCACCGCCTACGCGCGTACAGACGCCGCCGCAGCCTTTGACGACCCGCCAGGCGAACCGCGCCATCGTCGCATCGCCTACGACGCCGCCAACAAGCACCTGTTTGTCGCCAACCGTGCAATGAATCGCGTAGAAGTATTTTGGACCTCCGACCAGACGCGCGTGATCCAAATCCCGGTCGCCGGCGCTAGCAGCGCTGATACTTCCGCGGACGGCGCCACCATTTGGGTTGGCACCACAACGCAACAAGCCGTCGCGATCGACACAGTCACCCTGAGAGTGAGGGCGCGGGTTCCCATCCAGCCGCTCTCGCCAATTCCTAACACTGTCTTCGATCGCCCCGAAGAACTGCTGCCGATGTCCACCGGCAAGATAATGATGCGCCTCCGCCAATCCGCCGCCCCGCAATCGCTGCTCGCCATTTGGGATCCCACGGCAAAGGCGCTGACGAATCTCACCTCGGTAGAGCCCGCTCTTTTCCAGAACGGTCTCGGCGCAATGGCGCGCACCGGCGATCACACAAAAATCATCGTCGCCGCCAGTGACGCGAGCGGCGAACTGGCCATATTCGATGCCAACGGCGCCGCAATCGCCGGACCGCACGGGCTCGGCACGGGAACCATCCCGCTCATCGCGGCAAGTCCGGATGGTAGCCGCTTCGCCGTCGAGTTCGTCTCGTCCGGCGCTGCCCAGATTTTTCTTCTCGACTCCGCGCTCAATCAAATCGCCGTGCCAGTTTCCTTCAGCGCCCAAGGCCTGGCATTCTCCCGCGACGGAAATTTCCTCTACGCCACTGAGAGCGCGTCTAACCCCCCGCTCATCGCCGTTTTCGATGGCCGCACAATGCAGCTCTTAGGCCAGGTTCCCGACGCATCTATCCAGGGCGTCCACTCCGAAATCGAAGAAGCCGACGAAACGCAGCTCCTCTTCGGAATCAGCAATCGCGGCATTAGCTTTATCGACGCCGCAAAGCCGATCGCGCTTCCTCTTTCTGTTCCGTCATTAGCTTCGGCCCCAGCTGTTCAACCGTCGCAAGGACCAATTACCGGCGGCACCGCGACCTTCCTCGCCGGACAAAATTTTGAATCCACCGCCGAAGTCAAATTCGGCCAGCAGCTCGCGGCACGCTCGACGGTGAGCTCCGCGCAGATTCAAGTCACAGCTCCCCCAAGCGTCACAAACGGCGCTGTCGCCCTAACCGCGTACTTCCCAAGCGGCTGGCTCGCCGTCGCGCCCGATGCCTTCAGCTATGGCCCGCAAATTCTCGAGGTTCTCCCCAACGCGGGTTCGAAAGCCGGCGGCGACGCAATTCAAATCTACGGCTACGGTTTCGGCAGCGACGCGACTCAGCTCACGGCAAAAATTGCCGGCGCAGCCGCGACCGTGCAAAAAGTGGAGGATGTCAGTGCCCTTGCTCCCTCTCTTGCTCTCGATCCCAGCTACCCGTTCCCGCTGCAGCGCATCACGCTGCTGACTCCGCCAGGAACTCCAGGCCCGGCGGACGTGAGCGTCACCTGTTCCGCCGGAGTCACAACCTCGGCCCGCACATTTCAATACACCCAATCAACGCAAGTCTTTGCCAAGCCCGCCCTCTACAAATTCGTTCTCTACGACCAAAAGCGCCAGTCGCTCTATCTCACCTCCACCGACCACATTGACGTCTTCGATCTAGCTGCCGCGCAATTCCACGGCACGGCCCTCACTCCGCCCGGCGGTCCTCCGCCAAACGCCGCGCTCCGCGGCCTCTCACTGACACCCGACGCCTCGCAGCTCGTCGCAGCCGATTTCGGCGCGCAATCTATTTATCTGCTCAATCCAGACGCTGGTACGGGCACAACCGTCCCGGTCGGCGGTGTAGCTGGTTTCCTGAATTCCGGCCCCGCGCGTGTCGCCGCCACGAGCGCCCAGACCGTCTTCGTCGCCATGAGCGGCGAAGGCGGCTCCTCCTCCGCGTGCAGCTCCTGCCTCTCGCAACTCAATCTCTCGACCATTCCTCCCACGGTCCAGCCCGCCCCACAGCCGGAAGTCACTACCCTCACCGGCGACCCGCTCGTACAAGCAGATGCCGCTGGCGACACGGTGTTCCTCGCGTACGACAATGTTCCCGCCGGCCCCATCGGAATCTGGTCCGCCACCGCCCCCAACCAATTCACCACCTCGCTCGCAAAAGAATCCGCCATCGACATCGCCGCAGCTTCCGACGGAACCATCTTCGCGTCGCGCACCAGCACAAGCACCGAAATCCGCGGCGCCGATCTCACCTTAACCGCAATCCCTGCCGCTCCTGACCTGGAGCAGATTCCCACTCGAGTCTTGGTCCCCGGCGTGACCCTGCATCCCACTGGCGCGCTGCTCTATCAGCCATTTCTCACCGGCCCCGCGCCGGCCGCGCCGCCAGCCACCGGCATCCAGGGCGGCGTCGACATCCTCGACACCCACACAGGCCGCCTCCGTCTCCGCATCCTCTTGCCCGAGCCGCTAGCCGCGTTGTCCACCGATCTCGACGCCCTCCACGGCAGCTTCCTGGCCGTCGACGAAACCGGCCAAAGAATTTTCGCCCTCACCACCTCAGGCTTAACCGTCGTTCAACTCGCAACCGTCCCGCTAGCCATCGGCATAATCTCCCCCGCATCAGCACCAGCTTCAGGGGGCGCAACGCTTACCATCCGCGGCAGCGGCTTCCTATCCGGCGCCGCTGTAGCCATCAACGGAAAATCCGCCGCCACAACCTTCAAGGACATGAACACCTTAACCGTAACAACCCCGTCGCTAACCCCCGGCCCGCAGCAAGTCGTAATCACAAATCCCGACAACAATTCCTACACCCTCGACGCCGCTTTCACCGCCAACTAGTCCCGCACTGTGGCGCATGGCGAGCCCGCTTGCTGCGGGCAGGTCCGCGGAGCCCTGCGGCATTTCCCTTAAGCTGTTAGAGCAGCCGTCTCCGTCTCCACTGCAAGTTTCACTGCTAAAATAATCCCATGCAGCGCAAAATCTTTTGGATAACCTTCACGATCATCGGCCTAATCGCCGACTTCGCGCTACCTTTCTGGTGGGCCGTCCTGGCAACAATCCCAATCGGCGTAGCCAGTTGGTGGATCGCCTACCGCAGCGATTGGTTCTAATCCACGCATGGTGGTCATTCACCCGCGAGGGCGTTTCAGTTCATCACATCGGCCAAGTAAGTTATATTGCTTCGCACCCAAGATATCCCGCGATAGGAGGAATCATTCGATGCGCCATCACACTAAGGGATTCGTATCCGCCAGCCTGCTCGCCACCGCAATCGCCGCTCTCCCATACTCTCTCTCCGCGCAGCAACTCCCACCGCAGCTCCAGCCGCCTGCCAACGAACAACTTCTTCTCCAGGTCCACGCCAAGGGCGACCAGGTCTACACCTGCAAAAGCGATGCAGCGCAATTCACTTGGACGCTAAAAGCCCCCGATGCCCAACTCTTCGATAAAGATGGCAAGCCCTTCGGCAAACATTTCACCGGACCCTCGTGGGAAGCGACCGACGGCAGCTGCGTCACCGGCAAGGCCGTTGCCAATGCGCCCTCGCCCGACGCCAATTCCATTCCGTGGCTCTTGGTCAATATCCTCAGCCATGACGGCACCGGTGTCCTCTCGCGCGCTACGACAATCCAGCGCCTCAACACCAAAGGTGGCAAAGCGCCAGCCTCCAGCTGCGACGCAGCCCACGTTGGCCAGGAGCTTCGCGTCCCCTACTCCGCCGACTACCTTTTCTACACCCCGAAATGACCCGCAGCCCTTTTCATTCTTTTACATAGCGCGCCTTCGCAATGACTCGCCCGAACCACAAGCCTAAAATCATCGAGCACTACGACGTCGTGAGCCCCTTCTATCGCTCGCTTTGGGGCGATCATCTGCATCACGGATATTGGATTCGCGGTGATGAATCAAAGGAAGAGGCGCAGCTTCAGCTCACCGAGCATCTCGCCCAGCTCGCAAACATAAAGCCCGGGTCCGACATTCTTGACATCGGCTGCGGATTCGGCGCCAGCAGCCTTTATTTGGCCCAGCGCCATAGCGCCGCGGTCACGGGCATTACCATCTCCCCCGTACAGGTAAAAATGGCAACACACTCCGCCGCAGCGAAAGGCCTGGACGCAAAATTCCTATTGATGGATGCCGAAGCGATGACCTTTCAGAAACAGTTTGATGTACTCTGGTCCGTGGAATCCATCTCCCACATTCAGAACCGGCAAGCATTCTTCGCCACAGCCGCGAGACTTCTAAAGCCTGCAGGCTCCTTTGCGATCACGGACTGGTTCAAAAACAGCAACCTCACTCCTGCGGAGACGCAAAAATTTATCAATCCCATCGAAAAAGGCATGTTCGTGGAACTGCAAACCATGCAGGACTATGAACAGCTCCTGATCTCCAACGGCCTGCAAATCAAGCATTGCGAAGTTCTCAATCGGTATTGCGCGAAAACGTGGGACCTCGGTCTCGAAATTATTCAAGACAAACATTTCTGGACCCTTGCCGCCAAACTCGGCACCCACTTCGTCTCCTATCTCCACGCATTCCAGGCCATGCGCGCCGGCTTCGCTTCCGGCAACTTCGTCTACGGCCTCCTCGTCGCCTCAGCAACTTCAAATGCCTAAACAACGCTTCGCTAGCGATTTTGCAGTATGCTGTCCCGCGAAATGAACGGCCTTGGTTGGAGGCCGCGCGACTGATTCAGCTATAACGGGGAGCCGAGCGTGACAACACGTCGAGACGTTTTGAAGTATGCGGGGCTGGGTGTGGGAGCCGCGGCAGTTTCGGCATTGGGAGTGCCAGTAAGCGCCAAACTTGAATCGAGCCAGTCGCAGTCTTCGACCAAGCCCGCCCAGACAGAGGTCACCGACAAGAGCGGCAAGCGGCTAGCGGCCGGGCCGGAAATTGCGTGGACGAAGCCTGGAAAAAAGGCTGCGGCCGCAGACGTCACGGTCGACCCGACAAAAGCGGCGCAGGCCATCTTAGGATTTGGCGCGGCATTCACCGATGCCGCGTGCTTCACCCTCTCGCGCCTCAGCGATACCGATCGCGCCAACCTCCTGCATATCATGTTCGGCCAGGATCAACATGCCCTGAGCATGGGTCGCATTCCCATCGGCGCCAGCGATTACAGCACCGCTGCCTACAGCTACGACGACGGCGCGGCCGATCCCGATCTGAAGCGCTTCAGCATCGACCACGATCGTGATTACATTCTGCCCACGCTGCGTGCCGCGCTCACCGCGAATCCCGACCTGTTTCTGTTCGGCTCGCCCTGGAGTCCTCCCGGATGGATGAAATACAGCAACTCCATGCTCGGCGGAAATATTCGGCCGGAACATATTCCCACCTACGCGAGTTACTTCCAGAAATTCGTGGAAGCCTACGCCGCAGCGGGCGTGAGAGTCCGCGCGGTGACCACCCAAAATGAAATCGACGCGGACCAGGGCGGCCGAATGCCCGCTTGTCCCTGGCCCGAAGAAGACGAGGAGCGTCTCATCGATGCCCTCGGCCCTCTGCTCGAACCGGCCGGCACAAAAATCTGGACGCTCGACCACAATTACAATTTATTCGGCCGCGCCCTCGATCAACTCTCGCGTCCCCGCATCAAGAAATACGTGAACACCGTCGCCTGGCACGGTTACGTCGGCAGCCCGGAAATGATGCGCAACGTGAAGGACAAATTTCCCGACATCGAAATGCACTGGACCGAAGGCGGCGACGATTACAAGTTCCCTGATTACTTAACGAACTGGAGCAAGTGGGGCGCAACCTTTGCCGGCATCCTCGCCAACGGCCCGCAGAGCATCACTATGTGGAATTTCGCTCTCGATGAGCGCGGCCGCCCCAACATCGGTCCCTTCGATTGCGGCGGCCTCGTGCAGATTCATTCGCAGACGAAAGAAATCACCCGTACTGGCTTGTATTGGGCGTTGGTGCACCATGCCCGCGCGTTTCGTCGCGGCGCCGTGATTGTTGCTTCGCACGACGCCAACGGCGACCTTCCCGCGGTGAACGCCGCCCTCATCGGCCAGCCTGCCTCATCATCGACCGTGACAGCAACCCCAAATAACGCCGCGACTTCGCGCGTCTATCACGCCGCCGCGAAAAATCCCGACGGCTCCCTGGTGCTGGTGCTGACCAACCCGGGCGAAGCGAAGGAAATAACGGTCGCCTGCTCCGGCCAAACTACGAAGGTATCGCTGACCGCGGATTCAATCACCACGCTGCGCTGGACCTGAATTTAACTTTGTCGTCCCTGGTAACCGCGCTCGTGGGGACAGGGTGAAACTCCCCCTGGCAAAAGAAAATATCGCAAGCCTGCCCGGATGCCCGCGGGCTTCTCGGCGCTTACCGTTTGGCCTTTCCATTTCTATGTCTGGTACGAGTATGATGCGACGCGGCCGCGTCAGCCCGATCCATTGTCCGGGAGGTTCTGCGCACAAAACACGCATGGCCATGTTGTCTACATAGCAAGGAAGAAGACGCAAGGCTCACAAAACTGACCATCCTTTCGTTCAGTTTCTCTTGGTGCTAGCGGCTTCGCGTAGGCCGAAGGAGGGCGATATTCATTTCTGATCAAGTTTCTTACTGGTTGACCCCGAGCCATTCAGCTTCTCCAATTTCGCCAATTGCTCCCGGACCTGATCCGCGTCTTTCGCATTCGGAACCAACTCCAGGTAGGTTTCCAACTCCGCGATCGCCATCGCATAATGGCTTTTTCGCGCAAAGAGTTCAGCCATTAAAAGGTGCAGCTGCGGAAAATTACGGCGCAAATCGACGTGTTCCGCCTTCAGCCCGCTCTTCTCGGCTTCTTCCATCTTATTCAGCTTGTAATTCGCCATCGCGTTATAGAAATACGCGGCGCTGTAATTTAACGGATCGAGATCCAGAATGTACGTAGTGTCCGCGGCGTGACTCAGCGGATCCAGATCCAGGATGTGATCGGTAAGAGCCAGGACCTCGTTCCACTCTCCTCTTTCGTACGCCATGGACGCGAGCGACAGATATGGCGGAAGGTACTTGGTATCGACAGTGGTGGCCTGCGTATACGCTTTGCGGGCCGCATCCTTGTCGTCTTGTTTCTGTAAGACTCTGCCCAACTGAAACCACGCTTTCGCGGAACTCGGGTAGATCTCTACCGCTGTTTCAAGCTGTTTCTGTGCGTCCGCAAGTTTGCCCTTCTTCTCCGCCTGCACGCCCTTCTCGTACGCCCTTGTCGCATTCTTCGGCGCTTTCTCCGGGATGGCGCTCACCGTCATTCCTTCTACCCTTACAGCTCTGTGCACCACAATCACGCCCGCATCAATGCTGCTGCCAACCACATCGGGGTTCAGCAGCGTCACGAGGCCGGGCCGAAACCCGGGGGCCGAGGCCCGTAGCTCACAACTCATCAACTCGCGTCGCGGAATTCCCATCGAAGGATCCTTGTTAGCCATCCTGTCGGGCGAAGTGGGTTCGCCGCTCGCATCAGGAAACGAATTGGCCCTCGATCCCAATTGCATGTTGAAATCCCCTCCCGGGGACACATACACCTCTTGACGCACCTTGTTGTTGCAAACCCGCTCCACCAACGCATCGTGCGGAACCGCCGTGCCATCGTGGGTTGCGACGCGTCCGCGCAGAAACATCACAAGTTCCTCTCTCGGTTGAGTTGGGTCCCAGCTCGGCGAAGAGGGATTCCCGGGACGGGTTGGTGGCGTAGAAGGCGGGCTCGGAGGCGGTGGAGCCGGCTTCTGCGCTGCTGCGATGGGCGCCAGAAATCCCATCGCAATCGCCGGCAAAACGAAAGTGCGCATGGGATGGCTCATAAATCGATGCCTAGGCGGGAAGCACCACAAGCTCGAATCGTAGGCCCCACATCAGTTCAAGTCAAGGCTTCCGGGCGAGCCCATCGCCGCTCCTTGACGGATGGTCGCGCCACATGGCTCCAAATACCGACTAAACTATTGCGGATTGACTAATCCGAGTATAGATTTGATTTTCACTCCGCCGGGAAATCAAAAGGGAAGTCCCAGATAAGTTGGTTTCCAGTGGCAGTTGGAGCAGGCACTTGCCAACTGACTCAACCTCGTCGACGAAAACGCAACCACCGCCCCTCACCAGCGGCAGCACACTCGTAAGGTTGGGCGGCATTGGCATTGTTCTTCTGGGCGTTGCGGGAGCATTTCTCTATTTGGGCGGTTGGTTCACTCCACACGCACTGACGCCTGCGCGGTTCGCCGACGCATTTGAGCGGGTCGATGGAGTCCATTCCGGTTTCCGCCGCAATCATGCCAAGGGCGTGTGCGTCAGCGGTTTTTTCGAGAGCAACGGCCAGGGAACGCGTCTCTCGAAGGCCGCCGTCTTCGTAACTGGTCGCGTGCCTGTCATCGGCCGCTTCTCGTTGTCCGGCGGCAATCCCTATGCTGCCGACTCCCCCGACACGGTCCGTGGCTTGGGACTTTTGTTTCGGCTGCCCGATGGCGAGGAATGGCGGACGGCGATGATCAATCTCCCCGTGTTTCCGGTCAAGACGCCGCAAGGCTTCTTCGACAGATTGGTCGCGACGCAACCCGACCCCAGGACACACAAACCCGATCCCGAAAAAATGGCGGCGTTTCTCGCGAGCCACCCTGAAACTGTGCAGGCGGTAAAAATCATCAAGAGTCATGCAGTGTCGTCCGGTTTCGATAACAGCGCCTACAACGGTCTCAATGCCTTCCGTTTCGTCGACGCCGGCGGCATATCGATCCCCGTGCGCTGGTCGCTGGTGCCGGTGCAGCCATTGGAAGCCGCGAATACGACCGGGACGGCCCAAGGAGACAAGAACTACCTTTTCTATGGGCTGATCGCGAGCATTCTTCAGCATCCCTTGCAATGGCACTTGATCATCACTCTCGCGCAACCCACTGATCGGACCGACGACGCGAGCGTCCCGTGGCCCGAAGGGCGGGAGCAGGTGGATGTCGGAACCTTAACCCTCGATTCCGTTGAAAGTGAGGAAACCAGCCCCGCCCGAGACATAAATTTCGATCCGCTAATTTTGCCGGCTGGCATTGCGCCGTCCGACGATCCTCTGCTCAGTGCTCGATCGGCGGTTTATTCACAGTCGTTTACAAGAAGGGCGGGCGAGAAGAAAGAGCTAGGCGCGATTACCCCTTCCGACGTGCGAAAGTGAGAATTGGGATGGCTACCGAGCAACCGCAGTTCAATGTGAGTATGAGGTTCCTGCACTGGCTTATGGCCGCGATAGTCCTGACCATGCTGGGTATTGGTGTTGCCATGGTCGCATCGATCTCCGACTACCATCGCCTGGTTTCAATCCATCGCCCGTTGGGTATCCTCATCTTGATTCTGGTCGTAATTCGTTTCGTGAACCGCCGCTTCTCCACGCTGCCTCCTTTTCCTGCCAGCATGTCGTCCCAGGAGCGGTTCGTTGCATCCGCGTCCGAAATTTTGTTGTATACGCTGCTGTTTGTGCAGCCGCTGGTCGGGTGGGGAATGTTGTCGGCGGCTCGCTATCCGATCGTACTGTTTGGGTCGGTGCATCTTTTTCCCATCCTTCCGCACAGCGTCATGTTGTACGCCATGCTGCGGAAAACGCACACCGTTCTCGCCTACTTCTTGTTCCTCGCATTCATCGCGCATTTTGGAGCGGTTTTGTTTCACACGCTGATCGTGCGAGACGGCATGTTCAGCCGCATGGCGCCGTGGAGAGTCCGCGCGAGCTAGGGAGTTCCAGCAAAAACACAGCGCCGTGATTCCGGCGCGATCGTGGTAACACGCTGCGGCGATGGCACGACGAATCGCGCGCTATGTCAATCCAGCCCAAACGATTATTCTGAAGTGTGGCTGAAAATCCAGAGACATCCCCGACGACCCCGCCTCGGAACGGCACTCTCCGTTCCTTCGTTCGATGGTTGCTCATCGCAGTGGCGCTTCTTTGGTCGCTTGCTGTCCTGATCCTCGTTGCTGCCCGGTGGATCGACCCGCCAACCACCGCGGTGCACATGCAGCGCCATTTCCAGGCATGGATTCACCGCACGCCGTATCACGAACGATATGAATTCGTTCCGCTGAGCCAAATCTCGCCCGATTTCCCGCATGCCGTTATCGCCGCGGAAGACTCGCGCTTCTATCAGCATCATGGATTCGATTGGCACGCGATACAAATCGCTGCCGATGAGGATATGGAAGGCGGCCGCATTCGCGGCGGCTCCACCCTTACGCAGCAACTCGTAAAAAACCTGTTCTTCGGAACCGGCCGCTCCATCCTCCGCAAGGGTGCCGAGTTCACACTCGTCCCGGTGGCCGAATTGGTCCTCGGCAAGCGCCGCATTCTCGAACTCTACCTCAACGTGGTCGAATGGGGCCCCGGTGTTTATGGTGCGGAGTCGGCGTGCCGTTACTATTACCGAACCTCAGCCCGCAGTATCGACCGGGAACAAGCCGCTCGGCTCGCCGCAATTCTGCCGTTGCCCCTCAAGCGACGGCCCGATCACATGAATCGCTATAGTGCACTCATCCTGGGGCGCATGCGCCAAATGGGTTGGTAATCGCGCATCACATTGTACCCAATGGAAAGTTGTCGATCAGGGCCAAGTCCGGCACGGGAACGGGGACTAGATCTGCGAGTAAGCCAGCGGCCGTAGTACCAGGCTCGTGATATTCGACACGGTCGGCGGATCGAACTTGTACTTCGGATCGTTCGACAGCTTCTTCCACTCCGGATCGGCGCCAAACTTCTCCCAACTGGCCTCGAGCGCAGCCATATCCGGAAAGCTCAGCATGTAAGTCAGGTTCGGCAGCCGCGGCCCAATCAGCGCATCCGCATAGAACACCGCATGCGCTCCCGCCTTCTCGAAGATCGCGAATTCGCCCGCATGGAACATCTCCACTTTGCGCACGTGGTACGCGTTGGTCGGCGATTGATACTGCCGCAGTTGGTAGATCCTCTTCCCTTTGGTCGCAGCCGAAGCCGGTGGCGTCACTTTCGGATACCCCGTAAACGCCCGCAGCAGCGAACTTTCCATCCCCGTAAAAGGCGGTGACCCCGCAGGCGCATCCCAGAACGCCGCTCCCGCCTTCACAAACTGCGCATCCTGCGCCAGTACCAGATCCGCGGTCACCAGCGTCTCCAGTTTCGTGCTAGGCATCAGTAAGTAGTACGCCGGCGTCTCCGGCCCAAAGTAAATGGAGAACGCGCCAACCGGCCCGATACCCAGTCGGTTCAACGCAGGAATCAGAGCGTCCGCAAAATAAGTATCGGTCAGCTTCGTCCCCGGCCCGTTCGTAAGCTGGTATCGGCGCAGATCGTAGTACTCAGCCGCTGCGGAAGCAGTCTGGCCCGCTCCCTTTCCCGAACCGGCGAACGAAAGCGCGGACACACCAAGCGAACCAGAAATAAATGTACGGCGTTCCATCAGGTCTCCTCAACGGCGCAGCAAATTCTATCCGAAACAAGCCGCAAGGAAAACAACGCCACCAACTCGCGCCTGTAGTTCACAGAATGATCGGAAGACGTACGATAATTAACCTTAGGCGAAAAATTTGTAACAAACTCGAAGGATCAGCGCATGGCGATACAGTGATGGGCGGCACGACTCGTTTTGATCGTTCGTATCATCACCTACAACAAACAGCGCCCTATGAATGATGCCAGAGAAATACGCCGATCAGGAAGACACCGGCGGAATTAAGATTTCTTGTAGCGCTTGGTAAATCCGCTAACGGCCAGCAAGCCGCCGCCAAGAAGAATTATCGAGGCTGGCTCCGGAGCCGGCAAAACGGTCTGAGAAACCTGCAAGCCTTTCCAATTATTTGCGGAGTTTGGGCCATACTGGACACCAACGTGGACAGGGGTCCCCGGAGCGACCAAGGCATCATTAAGCGGGTCAAACGTCCAAGTCCACGTATATATTTCGTTCTGGCTAATGGAGAGTGGATTTGACGGCAAATCCGTTGCGCAAACGAACGCCCCACCGTTGCTGCCACAACCGCTGCCGTTGGAATTCAGGCTGCCCGTCGTGTATGCCCAGTTCGTCAAGGCGGAAGGCGCGGACGTCAATGCCAGACCGGAAATAGTGCTACTAGGCGCAAAGCCAAGGTCGACCGTTCCAATGTAGTCGTTCTGGGCAGTGGGCACCCCGTTGATCGTAATTGTCAGCATTGCCGAGGTGCTGGTGACGTCAAACTGATATTTAGCTGCAGGGCATGCGGTGCCTGCCGTGCCGCAATCACTGAGCTGAAGCGTCCCGATGGTATCGGCCTTCACAGAAGTTCCAAAGGCTAGCGCGACGAAGAATAGGATTGAACCGACTAGGAATCTTTGCACTGGTACACACACCCTTCTGGGATAGGGACACAGGGAATTAAGCACTTTGAACGCCAAACTGCACTTTCCTTTCTGCCTTTCGTCCACTATGTAAGTCATTTATGTTCAACGTGATACAAGGCATGTCGGGTGGCGATAGGACCTGTGCGATAGGGGGTGGAAAGGCATAGCCTCATCTGTCTCGTTTTTGTGAAAAATCTGTCACCCTTCTTGACTGGGAATCACAGCGGGTCGAAAACCGGCAGCCCAATAGCTAGTATATTTCCGCTGGACCTTTACCGGCCGTATTCAATACCGAAGGTGGGCAATGCCGGACGCGATTTGAAGAGCGCCACAAAGTCCTTGGCAACGCGGCACGAACGAAAACACCAATCTGCTCCTACGGCAATACTTCCCGCGAGGAACCAACTTGACCCCCATCAAGCGCAACTCGACCAGGTCTCGCTGCGCTTAATCAACGCCCAGGAAAAACCTTAGGATTCCAGACACCTGCGAGTAGACTCCGTGCAAGTGTTGCATCGACCGTCTGAGCCGGCAGCCGAAACCGGAAACTTGCCTATTGTCCTTACCTATCGACGTGCTCTACCGGCCTTCTTTTTCTTGTCGAAAGTGATGCTCGCTATTTCTGCCACATGCGAAAACCACCTAGGAAAGCGTTTCTGTTGTTGCCGAGCCGCGCGCCCGCGGGTAGTTTCTTCAATTTCTTGCTATTTCCGCCACCTAGCACCACATAATCGGCTTTTAGCGCGGTCTTAAGTTCTTTCACAATTGTGGTCACATGTTTGCGCCACTTCTTCGTGCCAGATCGTTTTAGCCCACGCAAACCGAGGTAGTCTTCATAGGTTTTTCCGTTTTTGTAGATAAGATGTGCCAACTCCATTGGCTGGAGCACACCGTCCACGATCATGGCTGCTCCGAGGCCGGTGCCTAATCCGAGAAACAACATGCGGCCGCCTTGATAACTGCCCAGTGCCTGCATGGCAGCATCGTTGATGATCTTGACTGGACGGCCAAAAGCTTTGCGAAAGTCGAATCCCATCCAGCCGCTGCCCAGGTTGTGCGGCTCGCGAAGAGGGCACTCATTAATGATGGGGCCCGGGAACCCCAGCGACACACAATCGAATTTCCAATCCCGAACCGATTCCTTGACCACGCGGATCATCCTGCCTGGGGTCATGGTGGGGCCAGATGGATATCTTCGCGGCTCCGTTTGCCCAGTGGCCAGCATCTTGATGTTTGTTCCACCGACGTCGATAACAAGGACTCTTGGAGATTTTGCCCCCTGTGCACCTTTCATGGCTTCTCCTTCGATACGCGCCTAAATCGACTGGGGATTTCATCTGCGCCCCAAAAATCCTGCGACTGCCCTTCTCAGTACGGATAGCTCGCATATAGCAAACTGTCGCTTCCATGGCAAATACCGAGCATTTCTCTATTTGGGCGGTTGGTTCACTCCACACGCACTGACGCCTGCGCGGTTCGCGCAGTGGCGCGGTTTTTCCGGTTCGTTCATGTCAGGTGTACTACATAGTTCTTCCAATTGACAGGAACGTGGGTACATTCTAGGTTACGTACGAACCCATATGCGTGGGGTTTTCAGTCGAATTTGCCAAGCAGATCGTCTGGCAAATTTTGACTCTATCGTCTTCCGCGCCTGGAGCACGTCAGTGCTTCAGTTGCACTCGGAAACAGAGCAAGACGCCACGAACTTTTTTTAACCTGCCGGCATTGGCTACGGGCGAGTTCCTTCCGCAAGAATCCAGTGCGACAGAGATGAGGATCTGTAGGGGCAACCGTTTCAGTTGCCTGTACCTGCCAGACACATCCGCCGGTCCAGATGTTTCCGGAATAGGTCCTTCGCAGTAGTCCGAGCCGACCACTGACTGCCTTTCCTGCCACGCCCAGCACTCCTTAATTAAATGAGTGACGCGCCGAACGAAGGCCGTCGTGTGTCTATCGTGCGCGCCATCCTTCGTATCCATCTTGCAGTGATAAGGGAGCAGATTCCTGCTTTCCAGACTGAAACGGACGGACGAAAGATCCCCCACCACTGGGGATCGGGGCCAAGACAAAGACTAACCAAGTATCAAGCCCAACCGGAGGATAAATATGAAGAGGGTTGTATTTACACTCACGCTGGTCGTGGCGATTTGGGTCTGCGCCGTAGTGACAATTTCAGCCCGGGAAAAGGAAAAGGAAACGAGATTTACCTTCCAAACCATCATTTTCCCAGGCGACACGTTCACGCAACTGCTCGGCATCAACGATTTTGAGGTGATCGCCGGCTATCACGGGAGCGGGGCTGCCGGGCATCCGAACAAGGGTTTCGTCTTTACCTTCCCAAACACTTTCACTCCGGAGAATTTCCCCAATTCCGCGCAATCGCAGGTGATTGGAATCAACAACCGGGGCTTTACCGACGGGTTCTATATCGATACCGCCGGAACCACTCACGGCTTCTTGGACATCAACGGCACTTTCACGACCGTAGATTTTCCAGGTACCACCTTCAACCAGCTTCTCGGCCTGAATAATTTTGACCAAGCCGCGGGCTATTTCGCCGATGCCGCGAACATCGATCATCCCTACATTTTCGACAATAATGGCGGAGTCTTTTTGGTGATCACCATTCCGGTAGCCACGGGCGGCGCCCAGGCCACCGGCATCAATGACAAAGGATCGATCTCAGGCTTTTACATCGACAGCGCTGGGGTCAACCACGGTTTTCTGCTCGCCAACGGGACGTTCACCACTCTCGATTTCCCGGCGGCCACTTCCACCCAGGCATTCGGCTTGAACAATGAGGGCGACGTGGTTGGAGCGTATGTGGACGCTTCAGGACTCACTCACGGATTCATCTTCGACGATGGATTCTTCCAGTCGGTCGATGATCCGGAGGGGGTCGGCACCACCACCATCAACGGCATCAACGACCGTGGACAACTTGTTGGATTTTTCGTGGACGCCGCCGGAAACACGGATGGACTTGCGGCAACACCCCATCGCGAGGGTCACTGACATTCCCCCAGTGCCAGCGCAAAGGACTCTGATAACAATCTCACAGCGAAGGAGAATCAAATGATCAATCCATCCGAAGACGTCTATGCAAACCGGACTGTCACCAGAAGGTACCTCATGAGAGTCGTTACGCTACTCATGGTTGTCTCGCTCGCACTCGCGCTGTCGCTCGCCCGGGCCGACGACACGCTCGTCAAGTTCGACCGTGGAATCGGGGTAGACCCAGTCTCGAATGCCCCAGGGACGGCCGCTACCGCGAACGTCGTCACCCGCAACATCGTCCGAGGGGTTCAACCCGCCCAGCGTTGGGTCATCGCCGAGTTGAAGGCCGAGGTGAAGGACGACGGGCGCATCACCGTCGACGGGCGAGGCCTCGTGTTTGCCGCAGGCGACACCATCGGGACCGCGCTCGTGCTGACACCCACCGGTGGAGCGGCGGCCAGCCTCCATGTCTTCGCCACACTCATTTGTGAAGACGTCGCCCCCTTCGTCGAACGCAATTCCAACCCGGTTCCTCTCGCAGCGAACGGGGACTTCAAGATCGACGACGTGCTGTCGCCGCCTCCGCCGCCGGCGTCTTGCGCTACACCTGTGCTGCTGATCCGCAATGCTCCCAGCGGGATCTGGTTCGCGGCGGGCATCCGGAAGTTCGATGGTGGTCATTTGGCCGAATGAAGTTTTGTTTCGCGCCATCCATCGTATCCATCTCCGAACCATAGGCTACGAAAGGAGTCAATTCATGAGAGAAAGACGACTGATAGCATTAACGATGGTCTGCGCGGCGGTAGCGGCCGGCTTGCTGTTCTCCACTCGGCCCATATCGGCGCAAAACCACGAGCACGAAAAGGGTGAGCCGCCATTCCCGATTTACAACCCGTACCCACCTGGGATTCTCCCCGCCAATTTGGAATCGGAGATTGCCAGGGTCCTGCGGGAGATAGATGTCATCGAAGCTAGAGCGATTCAAAGGTGGCACTCCCTACCGCTGCCGACACGATTCCCGGTGCGCCCCGGCCCGAATCCGCCGGTCCTTAAAGATACCGGAACTGCATCAATCGAAACACTCGGCGAGCTAATGCTTTTCGACAAGAACATGTCGGCCGGCAGAAACCAAGCGTGCACGTCGTGCCACATGCCGTATGCCGGTTGGAGCGGACCGATTCCGTCAGTGAATCTGACGATAATCGCCTATCCCGGAACGGTTCACTTTCGGGCCGGCAAGCGGACGCCGCAGCGACACACGTATGCACCGTTCTTCCCTGTGCTGCAATTCAACCAGGAACAGCAATTATTCTTTGGTGGGAATTTCTGGGATTCACGCGCGACCGGATACAGGCTGCGGAATCCCGACGCCGAACAGGCACAGGGTCCTCCCGTTGATACCCAGGAAATGGGCTTCCCGGACACTGCTTGCGTGGCGTTCAGGCTTCAGAGCGCTGTCTACAAACCTCTCTTCGAGTTGCTGTGGGGCAAAGACTCGCTCGATATCAAGTTCCCACCCAACACCGAGGAAATCTGCGAAACCCCAGGAGGGGCTGCGGTGTTCGGCGGAGACCCCGAACCGATCAAGCTGAGAACGGAAGAGCGCACCGAGGCAGAGACGGTCTATGACCACTGGGGCTCGTCGATTGACGCATACGAGCAGTCCGTGCAGGTCAGCACTTTCACGTCGAAATTCGACGCATTCATCAAGGGCAAATACACGATGACTCCAGACGAGATGGCCGGCTTCAACCTATTCAACGGCAAAGGCAACTGCAACTCGTGCCATGTCGACGGAAGAGGGACGACTCTGACGCCAGGTGAGGTGGACACCAGCAATACCGCGACGGCGAACCCTCCTGTATTCACCTGCTTCGGCTCGGCCAATGAGGGTCTGCCTCTAAATCCGAGGAATGCTTTCTATTATCAAACCACGCCGGATTCCTTTGGGTTCATCGGGAATCCTTTCGGTTTCGGCTACAGAGATCTGGGAATGGGAACGTTCCTGCGCAGCGGTTTTGGCTCCGGCCCCAATCCAAACCGGGACTGGACACAATTTGCACCAATGGTTGACGGCCAATTCCAAGTGGCCACGACTCGCAATGTGGCGGCCACACCGCCGCAGTGCCCCACCACCGAAGCCGGCCCGAAACCTTACTTCCAGAAGGGGTTCTTTCATAACGGCTACATCAAGAGCCTGAAACAGCTTGTACATTTCTACAACACGCGCGACACCAGTTTTGCCAAAAACGTCACTTCCGGAAACTGCCCAGCAGGGACGATTGAGAGGGTGACCTGCTGGCCGATGAAGGAGGTCCCGAACAACCTCGACACGACGACGGGTATGCTCGGGTTATCGGATCACGAGGAAGACCAGATCGTAGCGTTTTTGGAAACGCTCACGGACGGTTTCACGGCGCCTTACCCCAACAGCGACACCTTTACTGGTGCTTGTATGACCTGTAACCCCGCTACAGATCCTAATTGTTCGCCGTCGAGGCAAGGGAATGGCGAACTTATCCCGACTCCGCCTCTTCCGCCCTGCGCATCGGCCATCTGCGGCGTTGCGCCGGTCCCGAACCCGCCGATTCCGTAGCGCAAGACGCTAAACGGAGCCATGACATCGGCTTCTCTGGCTCGTCCGTCTCGCGAAATATCAGATGCGAGCGGACGAGCCGGAGCTAAGGACGGTCGATGGTTGTTGAGCATAGTTCTTCGCCTTTAATCATCTTGAGTTACTTGAGGTG